>Ga0181398_1000600_pt1 | contig 10754 bp, 11 predicted proteins | sample 21SPOviralmetaG_FD_130127 | JGI IMG/M metagenome (GOLD analysis project Ga0181398, IMG submission 130127) | Marine viral communities from the oligotrophic San Pedro Time Series (SPOT) site, San Pedro Channel, CA, USA - 21 SPOT_SRF_2011-04-29 | ecosystem: Environmental > Aquatic > Marine > Strait...
ATCTGATGCACTTGCTGTATTATTTAAAATTAAATCAGGATCTCCACCTCCATCGTGGGATAGGCTTAAACCTCTGTCGTGAACATGAGTTAATACTATTTCACTATTAGCACCAAATTTTATTATTGCACCATCTGTGCTTAAACTAATATCGTGATTAAAAGTAGCTGTACCAGCATCTGACATATCAAGTGTAAGGGCAGTTATTAAAGCTCCACCATCAACACCTTTAAAAATCATATCTTTATCACTTTGAAGGCTTGTTATAACAGCGTCGTTAGAGCTGTTCGATATAGATAAATGTCCTGTGCCACCATCTCTAAAAGAAACGTCAGCACCATCAGCATCTAGTATAATGTCGCCAGCAGAGTCTAGTGTAAAATCTCCATCAGAGTCTATGGTTATTAAACTGTTACTACCAACCGTTGACCCCGATCCGATGATCAAGTTATCTGCTGAGTCGTCAAGTCCTATATAATAGTCTAACGCGTTGCCATCGAATACAATCTTTGTATCTTCTGCTCCGCCATCACCAATCGTGAACGAAGGTGTAGTACCAACGAGCGCAGGACTACCTTGGATGTTACCGTCTTTGATGGTTAGACCATCAATGGTTACACCGTTAGCGGATGTCTGTTCGCTGATCGTGTCGACTTTTATTTCACTTGTCATAGTTTATCCTTATTCAGTTACGTCTTTAACATTCGATAACTGGCTATTTGTTTTTAAATCTGCATATGCAAGTTTAACAGGATTATCTGTTGCATCTAAACTGTAATCAGTTTTAAAATGCTGCAAATGTCTATTGTTAATGCGCATAGATTGTTCTTTTTCCTCGTCATCACGTGTTGCTTTATCTTTGTAGATTTCAACATCGTAGACTAGTTTCCAATCACTGCCCATTTTTTTAACATATGTAGACGTCACTCTAACGTATGCATCTGTTAATGCTACACCATCGTGAGTTGTCATATTTGCTGTTATTGCCATTGTGTTCTCCTTAGTTTAATAACTGTATTTCTTCTTCTGTTAATAGTTTATCAGCCTCTTCTTTGCCAATAGTTTTTTCTGCTAGCTTATAAAAAGCACTAGCAAGTTTTTGATGTTTTTCATATTGTTGCCAGATAGCACCGTTGTGTAGTCTTACAAACCCTGTCATATTAATAAGTGGTTTTGCTTCTGTTCCATCCTTTAATGTTTCGTGATTCACTCTACCCACTAAACCTGCATCTGTTAAATCTTCTTTATTATATTGTACAAATTTATCAAATTGAGAAGCAATAACACCTTTACCGTGTGATAAATCATAAGCTCTTACTAACTGAGCATCTTCATATGTATCAAATGCACTAGCATTTAAAGATCCATCTGCGTGTAAATCACCTTCAGCATCAAATATAAATCTAACACTATTGTCGTTACTAAAAGTAACCATGTTTCCATTACTATTAAGAGAAGTACCACTACCTGACCCATCGTGTGTATTAGCATCAAAATTCATTGTACCATGATCTCCTGTGCCTTTTCCTGTATCAATTTCTCTAGCATGAGCATCTACATAAAACGAAACATTACCTGCGTCATTTATTGTAGTTAGATGTAAACCACCATCAGTAGAGCTAGCTTTCTTAAATTCTGCATAAGTATCAGTTTCAGCTACACTAGTTCTAGCATGTGCAACATCAGTAGATTTAAAAGTCATGATGTTATCGTCATTAGAACCTTGTTGTAATGTCATACCGCCATCACCACAGTCAGGTGCTGATTCACCAAAGGTAGAAAACTTACCAGATACAGGCCCTGAAAAAGCAGTAGATATTCTGAAGTATTCCGTACTGCCACCTGCTTGAAATGTATGTGTTCCATCTGATTGATAAGTAAAAGCATCCCCACTATCTAAATATTGGAAGTATGCTTTTTGTGTTCCATTTTGAGCAAAATCAATTAAAGGGTTTCCACTTGCAGCACCATTAAGCCTTAGACCGGGGTCACCACTTGTATTTGCAATTTCTAATAATTCACTCGGTGAGTTAGTTCCGATACCAACTTTATTATTACCACCGTCAACAAATAACATATTAGCATTACCATCAGATTCTACTCGGAAGTCTAGGTCATTACTTGATTCGTTTAAAACAATTTCTGTTGGAGTTATTTGTAAACTTGGAGTTAGAGCACCATTTAATACATGAAAAAGCTCTAACTTGCCATCTTCTGTTCCATCAGTAACATCTTTAATAATTGATTTTATTTGAGCATAATTAACTTCTTCTCCAGCATCATTTTCACCCACGAAATTTATGATACCGATATCATCATTATCTGCAGGTGAGCTAGAGTTACGATACATTTTAAGATTTGGTCCAACACTACCATCAGCATCTGTAGTTAATAGTTCAATGTTGTCAGAGTTATCAGATGCTTTAAAAACAGCTTTACCAAATACATTTAATAAACCACCAGCATCTGACGAACCGCCAATATTAACATGATCATTACCGCCATCAACAAAGAACATATTGTCATTACCATTAGATTCTACTCGGAAGTCTGAATCAAAACTACCGTTATTAATACTGACTTCAGTTGGAGTTAGTGTTAAAATTCTGTTAACAGAACCAGCGTGTCTTATATCAAACCTTAACTCTGTATCTGTTGTTCCATCACTGACATCTAATGCTACAGCGGATATTTCAGAGTAAGAAACTTCAGCACCTGCGTCATCCTCACCTAAAAAACGTATTTGACCGAGTAAATCATTATCTGCTGGACTAGAACTATTTCTGTATAAAGCAAGTTTTGGCCCTGCATTAGCATCTGCGTCTGTTGAAATAAGTGTAAGTTGTGTGGTGTTATCAGCAGTAGTAATCGTGCAACCATCAGTTGCAGTAAACTCGCCATTTATTTCAATACCAGTAGCAGTTGTGGCTAATTTTTGAGATGCGTCATACGACAAACCAACTGCTCCATCAGCATTAGCAGTTATAATATTTTCTGAAGCATCAGCCTTTTTTACAACAAAACTATTTGCTGCTAATATTCTTAAATCACCAGTTCCCTGATCAGAAATATAAGAATGACTACCGTCATGATATATCTCTAAATCACTAGCGGCTCCAAATAATGCTTTTGAGTTATCACCTAGTTTTATATCTTTGTTAAATGTTGCAACTCCTTCAGCAGACATATCAAAAGTCAATGCTGATATTTCACTACCACCATCATTACCTTTAATAGTTACATCACCATCACTCGTGGTGTTTTTAATTATACCGTTAACGCCGTCAAACTCTAAAGGCATTACATCACCACCACGACACCTGTTATAGTTACGATGGCGTTAAATGTAATCGGTCCTGCAAGAACTGCATGACCTACAACTTGATTAACATCAACAGTAGCATCGTGTTCAGGTATAACCTCTGATGCCATTCCACCTGATCCAACAAATAACGGACCACCTATTTCTTCTTTGTATGCCATAGTTACTCCTTAACTAATTGCGTCAACTCTACTTACCCAACAATCAAAACCGTTGGCTGTTCCGCTTTGTGCTTTCAATACGTCACCACTTTGCATAACGATTTTTGCACCACCTTGAATTATTTCAATTGATGACGAAACCGGGACACTGACACCTTTAATTAAATATCTTGAATTATTACTATCACCAGCGTCTGTAATAAATACATCTAGTGTGTCAGTTGTGGTTAGAATATTAGCAAAACGAAGACCTACAACGGCATCATCGCTGTCTGCTGTAAAGATAGTAGTAGCCGAATTTGTTATTCTTTTACCATTTGATTCAAAATCTTGTGCCATATTTTTCTCCTATTTTCTTATATCACAGCGCGATTGCCATTGCAACTGCCAGACCTTTACTAGCCTTTGTATCTAGCTGAGTCTGTATATTAGATGTTACGCCATCTGTATAGTTAAGTTCGGCTGTTGTCGCTGTAACTCCGTCCATAATATTGAGTTCCGCAGTGGTTGCAGTGACCCCATCCATAATGTTCAGTTCTGCGGCCGTAGATGTAACGCCATCCAAAATGTTTAATTCAGCAGCTGTTGAGGTAACATTGGTGCCCCCTATATCTAATGTTGTCATGGACACTTCGCCAGCCACAGTCAATATACCACTTGCAACGGTCATTAAATCTGTGTCTCCTGTATGTCCTATAGTGGATCCATTTACTATGACATTGTCTACGGTCAACGTAGTCAGTGTACCTAAAGATGTAACATTTGCTTGAGCTGCTGTTTGTAATGTACCAGCTAGTTGTGTAGCTGTAAGTCTGCCTGTGCTTGGATTGTATGTAAAGTCTCCATCTGATTCTAAACCAACATTACCAGTGGCAGACGTATCCTCAATAAAAGGTATTAAATTATTTTCATTTGTGCTCTCATTATCAGCTACGGATACATGAGCTGCATTTGTTGCGTTTGTTGCATTTGTTACAGTAACACCGGCGATAACTGTATTGATAGCTGTGCCGTCAATTGTGATTGCATCAGCCTCTAGTGTTCCATCAATATCTGCATCACCTGATATATCTAAAGTTGCACCATCTAGTTCACCAGTAATCGTTAAGTTTCTAATGCCAGTGTAATCTTTATTAGAATCTAAAATAACTGCTTTAGAAGCAATCGCTGTACCAACTGCAGTAGAACCTAAGTCTAATGCGTTAAGTTCGCCAACCACCGCTGTAACACCGTCAAGTGTATTTAACTCAGCTGTTGTAGCTGTCACACCGTCCATGATGTTTAACTCAGCTGTTGTAGCTGTTACTCCATCTAAAATGTTAAGTTCTTCAGGTGTAGATGTAATCTGTGTAGTGCTTGCAGCTGCTAATACAGGTAATGTACCTGAAACGTTTGGCAAACTAATTGTTCTATCTCCAGTGGGATCTACAATTGTAAGTGTAGTTTCATTTGCATCAGCAGTAGCACCTTCAAATATTATTGCGTTTTCAGCCTGCATTGTAACTGTGTCTACAGTCGTAGTTGTGCCTGCTACAGTTAGTTTAGGTACAAGTAATTCTCCTGTACTTGGATTATATCTTAGCGCACCTGTGTCATCTAATAGAGCGTTTGATTCATCATGAAATACAACAGGAAAATTTGAGTTAGCTGTACTATCGCTAACTGTTACCGTTGAGACTGTTGTTCCTGCGATTACAGTTGCTAGAGCAGTGCCGTTAACAGTTATTGCATCTGCCTCTAATGTACCATCAATATCTGCATCACCACTTACGTCAAGAGAACCTGCATCAAGCTCACCTGTTAGTGTTATATTTCTAAATGAAGCTACATCTTTATTGGCATCTGCTGTTACAACTTTACTCGCAACCACTGTTCCAACGGCTGCTCCCGTATCACTATAGTTAAGTTCTGTTGCTGTTGCAGTTACACCATCTAAAATGTTTAATTCAGCTGCTGTAGAAGTAACACCATCCAATATATTAAGTTCTGCTGCTGTCGATGTTACACCATCTAAAATATTAAGTTCAGCTGCTGTTGATGTTACCGTAGTACCATCAATTGAAAGTGCGTCTGTTTCTAACGTGCCATCAACATCCACATTGCCAGAGACATCCAAACTAGACGCTTCGATTTCACCGCTTGCTTTAAATATGACATTATCGCCACCAGACACTTCAAAGATAATTTGATTGTCTGTTCCAAATTTAATTCTGTTGTCTGCATCTCTACCTATTTCTAAATTTGTATTAACAACAGAAGTAATTCCTGTTTGTGCTGCATCGACTGCCAATGTAACTGTGTTAGACGAAGCACTTGAGGCTAATCCTGTACCACCGGCAACGGTTAACGTTTCACTGTCAAGGTCTATTGCAATCGTACCACTGTCAGTTGTTATATCTAAATCTTCAGCTGTTATTGATGCCGCAACAAATGCTTTAATTGATTGTTGAGTAGCCAGTGCTGTCGCCGAATCACTTGCCATGTTGTCTTCATCTTTTATAGAAGTAACAGTTGATCCACTTGCTAATGTTAAACTTGTACTAAGAGTAACTCCGCCACCATCTGCAATAACAATAGCATTGTCACCATCTGTAAATCCAATATTGGCTGTTTGTACTTCGCCACCAACTTTTAAATCTCCAGATACATCAACTCTAGTGCTTGCATTTAGATCAATAATTGCTTCACCATCTATACGTAAAGTGCCATTAGTTGATTGTTGTATAAAAGATGCTGTGTCACCAAATTGAATTTTTTCAGTACCATTCATTAAGATGTCATCTGAAAACTCAAAATAATCTTCATCTTCTTTCCAAGTTATGACTCCATCATTGCTTTCGCCATCAAATGTAAGACTATAGTCAACGCCTGCCGCACCGTTGCCTATTACAAGACTATTACTACCATTTATAAAAGTTGATTTACTAGAAGGTAAAGTTACAAAAACATCTTTTGTTCCTGCACTAAAACTAACTGCGTTATCACTGTTAGAACTTGAGACAACTGTAGTACGAGCTAAAGTATCTGGTGTTGCGTCAGCTACTGTACCAATACCAAGTTCCCATTCATCCGCACTACGATTAACAACTGCATAGTAAGTAGTATTACCATCACCAATTGCTGTAACAAAAGATTGAAAGCCAGCTACTGCTCCGCCTAAACTGTACGTACCAGTTCCTGTCGTGGTTGTAGTTTCTCTGACTCTATCTTCTATTTTTAAAACCATGACTACCTAGTAAAGTTATCGCCACGTTTCAACGCAAGCTCTGCATTAACAGATTGTACTGCGTCAACATATCTTTGTTGATACACTTGTTGTTGTTGTGGATTTTTATTATAAACAGCTGCTTCAATTAAAGAACCGTAAAGTAGTGCATCATAAGCATGCTCTGTTAACCAATTTGTAGCTGTATCACTATCAAGAGCATCGAATCTTCTTCTATAATTCATTTCAATAGTTAATGCAGCGCTTGGAGTAGGCGCAATTAAAATAAAATTATCATCCCAATCAGCATAATATTTTGGAGTACCGGTGCTTGTTCTAGTAGGCCAATACTCGTTTATGTAACTAACATCTCTATACTCTAAAGCATTTCTTGCAGCAGCAGATGATAACACTTGAAATGATATCATGCTTACAAAATCAGTTGGTTTTGTGATAAATGGATCACTGGCAGTCAAAGTTGATGTTACATGTTTTTGTAAACCTGGACAGTTTTGTAGTTCTCTAGATAATCTTAATTCAGCTGTAGCTATAAACTGTAAACTTTCAGTTGCAAACGCTGAACTGTTGTCTTCTGTTAAATCAATTAAATCTTGTTTTAATATTGTAAATGTTGTCATGATACTGTTACTGTTCCAATCTTAAATAAAGCTGTTATGTCTTGTGCAACAGTTGCTGGCTGCATCGTATCGGAAGAAAAAACAGTTTCTGCTCCACGTCCAATAGATACAAACACTACATGTTGTTCTTGGGGGCGAGCATCTAACAATGATATTTTATCAGAACGAACTCGTTTAGGTTCTAATTGAGGATGTTTTTCTTCATACTCAGTTCTGTGAACTAAAGAACCATTCCATTCTTTTACCATTTCTTTATAGGGAAATGCAACCCCACTTCGATCAGAGATCGCTTTTGCGTATTTGCCTCTTGCGTACGCCATTTAACCTCCAAGCGGATTAGATTGTTCTACTTTTAATTCATTTAGTTTAGCATCTACAAAATCTATTTTAGCATCATTTATTTTAATATCGCCTTTTAATGTCTCTATTTCTTTAATAAGATTTTCTATCTTTTGATTAATATCTGATAAATCTACAGTCTCATTAACAACAAATTCTTTATTTTCTAATTGTGCTATACGATTATTAAACTCGCCCCAGGCCATAAAACCTCCGCCAATGGCACCAATGACTCCTAAAAGCGCTGCATATGTACTGAGTTTATTAACTAGATCTGGCATTCAATAACTCCTTTAATTTCAAGTAGGCTTCACCTGTTTTTTGTCTGGCATTCAGCATCTTTTTTTCGTATTTTACAACGGGATCTGTGCCAACAATATTTAACTGTCTAGCATATATTGTTTTATTATAGCTGTCTAGACTAGCCTGCATAAAAAACATAGGGTCGCCACCGGGTAATTGACGAGTGTCAAACAACGCAGCATTTGTGTCAAAATAACTAGAAATATCAGCTTGATTGGCTGTCATCTCACGAGACACAATTTCATTAATTACATCGAGTGTTAAACTAACTCTTTGCATCTCATTAGATACTTTAGCTTGTATAGCTTTTTCTATAGCAGCGACCTTAATATCTAGATCAACTTCCACTGGTTCACTAGATTCTGGCTCTGTTGTTTCTGCAACTTCAGTAGGCTCTGCTTCAATTGGCTCCTCGATTGCCTCTTCTTGTTCGGCAACTTCTGTTGTCGGTTCTGGTTCGTCTGCAACAACTTCTTCGCTACTGGGTTGCTCTTCAATTTGTTCATCAACAATCTCCTGTTCGATAGGTTCTTCTTCAATCATTTCTTCCTCTACCATAGCTACCTCTTCTATTGGTTCCGGCTCTGGTTCAGGCATTGGTTCAGGTTCTGTTTCTATTACGAATTCTTCATACACTTCTTCTATGAACTCATCTTGCATTTCTTCTGTAAATTCTTCTACAAACATTTCCTCTTCCATAACTATATCTTCCATAAGCACCTCCTCTACCGGAGGCAGGTCTTCGTACATTTCTAGTTCTGGTAAGGCATCAAAAACTTCTATATCCATTTCGATACTTGTTTCAGGAACGTATGCCAATTCAATGTCTTCGTAAAAGTCATCTTGATAGTAATCGTCCTCAAAAAAAAATTCATCAGCTATCATGTAATCATCTTGTATATCAAACTCTTCTTCCTCAAACAAATCAGGATTGAATGAGTATTCAATATCTATTGGAATAGTCTCTGGTTCAAAGAAGTCGTCAGGTATATCGTAAATAATAGTATCGATGTCGTCTATTATGTCTTCAACAATATCTATCTCATCTTGTCCAGGACACGTAGGTGGATTTTTTTGCCAACAGTATTCAACCGTTGTTACAGTTGTTGCTGACAACGCAGTGTAATCTACAGTTAGTGTTGGGTCCGTAACATCTACACCCGCATGTCCACCATTATATTTTTTATTACCTTGTATATCAAAATCAAAACGTGCAGTCAGTGTCCCGTGTGTCATTTCAGGATCAGCATTCATAATTAATGTGTTGCCATAGTTATTAAACTCGTAATTATGATTTGTTGTGTCTTCAAATGTTGTGCTTTGTGTCGTAGAATCTACTCCATTGTTTGCCGTCTGTGTCATGGTCACAGTTGACTCAGTTGGGTTCCACCAGCGTATGTCAGCATTAAAGTTAGAACTAAACCCCAGTCTTAATTCTTCTATCGATACATGATCTTCTGAGTTAATTGTAGTCTCTGCATATGCGCCATCTTTACCTGTAAGATAAATATTTTCGTTAATATCTGATGAGTCTGGAAACATAGTTCCTTCCCAGCTACCATCAATCCAATCGTGAGATATAAGATTATCTGAGGTAACAGGATTACCGGTTGTTACAGTAGTGATTGTAGTTGTGTCACCTACGTTTGGTGTGTCTGGTATAACTACTACGTCAGCCTTGACTACCGAGGATAACAGCGTTGCCATCACCGTCAACAATACTAGGTTCTTCATTTAAATCCTCCAATATTTTTGCATCTACTTTTTCCATATATCTTAAAGCAGATACATATTCTTCGTAGTCTGGTCTTTGTTTGTCGTATTTATTCCATTCTTCTAATGCAGCGTCACCTATCTTACCATTAAATGGACAAGGTGTGCCAGCGTGCGCCATGCTTTGAAACACCCTACTATCTTGACATAGTATGGATACAGCAGCAACCTTCATGTTAAAATCAAATAATAATTTAGATAGTTTCATACGTTCACAATTCATATCACGCTTTGTAATACCAATACTTGCACCTATTAATGGTTTTTGCATACCTGCGGATACACCTACAGTACAAAGATCTTGCGACATTGCAGAGATACCGGGAGCAGATGCAGATGGTACGGTACGTTGATCGCCTGTATAAGAGTTGTTATTGTTTGTAGTACTGTTGTTTGTAGTGCTGTTAGATGATGAGCCATCTTGATAGTTTGTTGTAGCTTCACTGTGATAACCACCTGTAATTGCTGTATTACTAGCTGATGAGCCTGATGTCGATTGTGTGTTAGTTGTTGAGCCAGCGCCTGTTACATCTGCCATTGCAGAGTCCATCAAAGAACCAAACATCCATAAAAATCCAACTAATATAATAACTAGTATTGAAATACCTTTAAGCATAATCCCCCCGAACTGCTTGTATGTTATATTATAATTTACTTAGATATGATTGATAGTCAAGTCGTTATTATTCTACAATTTTCTTTATTTTTAGACGTCCCATATCTTCATATACAACAGCCTCTACTTCTTTGCAGCTCATGTATATGCCTTCTTGGTCTTCTCCAATGTTGCGAGAAATAATCCGCTTCTGCTTAAGACAATCGCTAAGGCCGTCAGTTGGCACCATTTCTACTGTTGAACCGTTCTGTATCATGAGTATTGCAAAAACAACTTTAATGGTTTCCATTCTTTCTCTCTTCTAGATCTATAATACGATCTTCATGAAATTGTATAACCATATCGTTTTTAAGTATCATTGGTATTTCTGCTTCCATCTGTTCTTTTAATTTTTCTA
>Ga0181398_1000602_pt1 | contig 10735 bp, 10 predicted proteins | sample 21SPOviralmetaG_FD_130127 | JGI IMG/M metagenome (GOLD analysis project Ga0181398, IMG submission 130127) | Marine viral communities from the oligotrophic San Pedro Time Series (SPOT) site, San Pedro Channel, CA, USA - 21 SPOT_SRF_2011-04-29 | ecosystem: Environmental > Aquatic > Marine > Strait...
ATAGTCAGGTATTTGCGGAGTATCTAGTAATATGGATTCTGCTAGGGCTGCTTGTATTTTGTGAGGTTCTAATAAGCCTGTTGGAGTAGCCAACTGAGGCATAATGCCCTTTGCAGTAAAGCCAACAAAAACAAACTTACCGTTTACATCCATTTCTTTAAGAGTTGTTTGAGGTGTATCAACCCAACTTACCCACTTACGACCAAGACTATCCGTAGGTATAGGAGGTAGTCCTCTTACTCTTACCATCTCTATACCATTTTCATTGGTTACTATCTGATAGGTATTCCCGCCACCTAAAATCTTTAGAACCTCTGTGCCAAAAGAAGCGACCCAACCATTAGGAGTCTGTTGTAAAAGAGGTAGTTGCCTTACTAAGTTATCTACATCTACGTTTGCTGATATAGCTCCTTGACTTGCAGAGTCTTTTAAAACTTCAATGTTCTCTAAAAATCCTGCTGCTTTAGGTAAAGAAACCTCAATGCCCTTTATTACTGTACCATGAGTAGCGGGGTAAAACGCATTATTAACTTCAGGCATTCCTATGACAGAGGGAGAACTCTGTAAAGCTTTGGCAAACGCATCATCCCCTCCTAGTCTATCGGGATGTGGGAATAACATAACCCAACCAACTCCTATCGCTCCTTTTTCTAATAGCTTCGTATGTATGTTGGCTAAACTTTCTCTTGGTAGAGGATAACCACCTTCCGCATCTAAGTCTTCTTCAGTAATATTTAAAATGCTAAAATAGCCGGTAGGGTCGGGAGTCTCTATAAAAGCATCAAAGGTTTTTAATTTTAAAACCTGTAAAGGAACTGCATTAAACAATAAGGGAAGAGTCAACAAGCCAATCAAAGGTAAAGACCATTTCATATTAGTTTCCTTGTGTTATAGTAATTTGTGATGAGCCACCGCCATTTACAACTATCTGTGTACTCTTACCATTCTGTACTAAGATAAAGGTATAGGAGTTGCTTTTGTCTAAGTCTAGTCTTACTGTATCTTCTAAAGATTTATAGAACGTAATGACTGTGTCTGTCATAAACGTATTAATTTGTGTTTCTTGGTCAAAACCAAAGGTCGTTCCTTTTAAATCTATGTCAGCTTTTAAAAGTGTTTTGGTTGTATCTAGTTCATTTACTTCTTCAATAACATTTAAAAGGTCTTCCAAAAAATTTACATCTAAATAGTTTATATCTAACTCGGTGAACTCTAGTTCATCTTCTCCTAAGTAATCTTTTTCTAACTCTTCAAACTCTAAGTAGTCTATGTCTAATAGATTGTCGGTCTTTACTTCTGCAGAACTAGACTCTAAACCTTGTACTTCTCGTGGAGCACTTACTATTAACATGTTGTCAATGAGTTCTAAGGTTAAGTCCAGAATAACTGGATTGCTAGGAGCAGTCTCAAACATAGAAACTGTTGTAGCTTGATAGGGTTTATTTAAAATAACTTGACCCATAGCAGTACTGACCACTATCTCTCCAGATGGTAGTCCGTCTTCTTTAGGTAATAAAATAATTAAAGACCTTCCTAATTCATCTACAGTCACTGTGAAATCAGTGCCTCTTATTCCTACTGTTGCAGAAGGAGTTTGAATTAGAATGTTTTCTTTTTTAATTGTAGACAGTTTGCCCGTAATAAAACGTGCGGTTCCACTAGCGAACTGTAGAGCCATCTTAGATTTAGATGGGTCCGGGTCATAGATAAATTCATCTATAACTAATTCTGAATGCTCAGTCAAACGAACTTGACTGTCATCTAGAAATGTAATGCCTAATCTTCCGTTTGAAGTTTGAACATTATCAAAACTATTTATATCAAAGGATAAAGCAGCATTATAGGTATTATCTCTAATAACCCTGCCCGAACCTTCTAGTTCTGTAATGCTTCCTATATCAGCATGAAGTGGACGTACCACCATCAGACTGAACAACACAGACAGTACCACTACTACCTGTAGAAAGAATTTTAAGCCAATCATTATCTAATGTACTCTGTTGGTCAATATTAAATGTTCTTGAGCTACCTGTTTGGTCTAGATAAAAGTATCCTCCGGCATAACCATCACCATCGAAAGTTACGTTGTTTGAATCACCATCAATATCTACATAGCTTGTACCTGAATCGTAATCAATATCAAAATTTAATGTGTTACTATCACCTTGTATTATCCAATCTAAATCAGTACTGCTTGCCATGTCTGCTGTTGCTAGGTCTAAAGTAAAAGTATTACTTGTACCTGTTACATCTACATTTAAGTTTGAGCTGTCTGCTCCATGAGTATTTGTTGGGTCAACCTGTATATTAAACGTGTTGCTATCTCCATCAAACTCAAAGAAGCCTACCAAACTATCAGCCAACATATCTCCAAGAAATTTATTTGAGTCACCTATTTGATTTATGTCTAGTGTCATACTAGTACCATCTAAATCTAAAGCTGTCATGCTTCCTGCTGAAGCGTCAACACCACCAATGATGTTACCTGAACCTAACTGCTCTAAATCTATATTGGCTGTAGCTCCTGACTGCTCTACGAATATCTCGTTGTCAGCCCCGAATGCCAATGCACTCGCCACAATCAATAGGCTTAATAATTGTTTCTTCATATTTCCAATAGCCCCTTTCTATTCCTGTTTCTATTATATTTAAAACACCTGTCTCTACTGCTCTTTGCAAAGCTATAGATACAGATTCGTTTTCTGTAAAACCTCCTTCCACTTCAACAAGCTCAGTACCTAGTTCTATGAATCTAAATATGTCTTGTGAAAGTCCTACAGATAAAATACTCTTAGAGACTAAAACCTCTATTAATACTTCTCCAGTACTTACAGAAACCAATCTTAGTGAAATGCTTACGGTATCTTCCCGGTATTGTTTACTTGTGCCTATTCCTAAATACCGAGCTCCGAGCCCACCACTTGTACGGTTTGTATCATAACTAACAACACCGCCCTGAACTAATAACCCTGCAAATAATAAAGGCTTTAGTTGATTATCCTCTTTAAATTCTTTTCTTGTTGTTCTTATAAGTTGTCTTTCTTTTGTAAGGTCATCCAGTCCTACTCGTTCTACAACTTTAAAGAACTCACCATTAGCAGCATGCTTAAAAGCCCTGATTAAAAATGCTTCAGGAGCTTGTGTAATAGCTGTACTAAATAAAGCAAACTCGCTGTTACTCTTACGTTGCCCTGTCAAGTCTTTGAAGCTATTAGGGTAAACAGCAATGGTTGGTTTATTTATAGCTGCCGGTAAATCTTTTAATTCTTTTGACTGTAAATCTAATACAGATGATTCTTGTATAACTATGTTGGGTATACCACCTGTAGTTAATAATGAATCATACTTTAGTGCACAACTAGAAAGTAAAAGACCCAATAGGCAAAGTGATAATTGTTTCATTCCCTTCTGCATCCGTTATTTTTAGTGTGATATATTCCCCATCTGATTCATATTCAATGATGTTACCTTCTAGTTCTACTTGTCCTGAGTCAGAAGGATTCTCTCCAAATAAATTTTCTACTAACTGCCTAGATAACTGTGCGTATATTCTAGACTCTAAGTTTCTAATAAATCTAGCAAGTGTTGTGTTCTTTGCTTCTCTTGCAAGCTCATCTTGGTAAGCTTCTATTTCGGCTTTGACTGCTTCTTTTCTATTGAACTCTTGGTTTTCTATTGTGAGGTAATGAGAGCTTGTATTGTTACCTGAAAAACTAGGGTTCTTAAACTTGTGTACCATTTGGTCTGCTTTTGCATCTACAGCAATAACAAGAATTACTACGATTAAACCAAAAATAGCCAACCCTTTATCAAATATAGTCATTAGTCTTTCCTTTGGTCATCTCTATCTGCTTTAGCTATCTTATTACTATCTATAAGTTGAGGTACTCCTAGTATAGTTTTAATAAGTGTATCTTGTCTTATAATCTCGTTGTCTAAACTACGTACTCTATCTATAAGAGCTACTAAGATACCGTGTTGTGAATCTAACTTAGTACCTAATCGTAATTCCATTTGTTCTATTTGGTCCGCTACTTTGTCATCAAGTACATCTAGCTTAGTCTCCATACCATCAATGATACGGTTAATAAGTTTCCATATAAAGAAACCTAATCCTAATGCAGCAGCAATTGGAAAACCAACTTCATTAATAAATTGAATTGCTTGTTCCATATTTTAAGGTGCAAGTTCCCTGTGAAGCTAACAATAGCGTTCTTTAAAATCCTTCTTAAGTTTTAGTAGGGGTTAGAAAAAGTAATAGTATGCCGAAACTATTACATATGCCCAACCAACAATACATACAACGCAGACACTACTGGTCACTGCTTTCAGTTGATTTACACTCCTTTTTATTAAATTCATTCCATCTTAGGAATTTCTTGGTTTCTAAATCCCAAAATAATCCTTTATAACAATTATCTTGAGAGTCTTCTTCTTCGTTTATTAGCCCGAACCAATTCCATCGTCCGTCTGCTATAACGTCTTTTATTTTCTGTTTCATTAATCTTGTTTATGTGATGCTCCAAAATAGAAGCTAACAATAGCTGATGCTAGACCACCTAGGTATCCTAAAATTAAATTGACTAATGCCTCTGAGTTGGCTTCTGGGGGCTGCAGGGTTATAAGAAATATATAACCTAAGAATCCACCTACTGTAGCCATGCCCATGATACGTGCTGTCCAATCTTTACTAAACTTTCCTCTAGCATCTTGTATATCTGCTGTCTCAAGTTTAAATACATCCACATCAAGTTCTTTCATCTTAACTTCAAATTCTTGTTCAACTTTTTTAAGCTCAAGCATCTGTTCAGGTGTAGCTTCTTGTATAGCCTTTTCAATCGCTTTAGGATTGTTAGGGACTCCAAGTACATCTGCTATCATATTAGCTGCCATGCCTCCCATAGGACCGCCTAATGCAGTACCTATTGTAGGTGCTACTGCTCCTACTAAACTTTTTAACATATCTTTCATTCTTCGTCCTTATATATTTCTGCCATGAGGTCTTCAAACATATCTCTAAAGTTGTCTAAAGACATAAAAGGCATGTCTTGTTTTACTTGGTGGATGCAATACTGTCTATAGCATGCTTCGAGTTGGTCTTCTAGATATAGAATCATATTACATTATACATTGATTATTGAGGTTTGTCAAGCTACTTGAATAATTTTTCAATAGCTATTTTAAAATCTTCTACTCTAACAGGAGTTTGTTCTTTCCATTTGGACTGTCCATCTTTTCCTTTTCCGGTAGAAATTTGGTTTATTGCTTCTGAGTAATTTTTATCCTTTAAAGCTTGATAAGCACTTGGAAACTTTTTAGTCCATTGAGTTCCTAATTGAAAATTAACGGACCCTAAAGCCTCAATAAATCTACCATCCGTAATGCCTAATTCTGAAGCCTGTTTAACAGCAGCATTAACAGCTCTTTCTGAATCTTTTTTTAACCATGTTTTAATTGTATCTGAAGAAACTTTATCGCCTATGTTATATTGTTCGTTCTCTTTTGAGCTCAATAAATGACCTACTCCTGCGGTAGGTTTATTTAATGTATCATAATATACATCGTCTCTGTAGCCTTCTCTTTCTTGTAAATGTTTTAAAAATCTTGGGAAATTAAATTCTGATGAATCTCCACCTTTATTAAAACCAAGTCTGTCCATGCTTTCTTTATAAGGTTTACCTGTTAATTTATTTATTCGTTCTGCCGGGTCTTCTTTTGTGAACGGAACATCCTCTCCTTCTACTAAACCACCTGTAACAAACTGTGCTCTATATTCATAAGGTTGTCCAGTAAAAGGGTCAACACGTACAGAGCCACCGGTAGCTCTAAAAAGTCTTTTAGGTTCGTCTTCTTTACCTGCGATAGTCTCCGCTACGTCCCTAGTAGCTCCTCTAATGCTTTTAGTAGCTTCTTTAGCTGCTTTTTGCATAGGAGTATAAGGGTCTCTAAAACCTGTGTATTCTTCCATAATATCTCCGACAGTTCTATCAAAGATGTTTTTTGTTCCTATTAGTGGAGCCTTACGAGCTGCTGTTTCTAATAAACCTCTATTGTAGAATGCAAGACCTATAATGTCATTTATTACGGGACCACCGACTCCGGCAGAGGCTAGTAAAGGATTTTGACCATACGCCATACCTTCTGCAACTCGTACACCATATTCTATTGGTCCAAGCAAGCCAACTCTTTGATAAGCTTTTAATGTATCTCGCCAGTCTTCACCATCACGTTCAATACGCTCTCTATTTTCTTCTGAAGTTCTCCAATAGTTTGTAGCTTTTGCTACGTTAGTAGCCATTACTGCAAAAGCAGCTATCTTTGGAGCGTTTACAGTTGGGTCAGTAATAATATCTCTAGCAAAGTTTTTAAGAACAGTATTACCAAACACTGTAGGATATCTTAAAAACTGTGTAAAGATATCTACTTTAGGATTGGTCATATAGGTTGGCACTGTGCCGAACTCTCTAGAGGTTTGTAAGATTATGGAGTTTGTGAATCTACCTGCACCTTTAACAATATTTCTATAAAAAAGATTTTTTCTATCTGCTCCTTTTTCTAACCACTTAATACCTTGTTCAACATTAATACCTAAATCAAACAGCTCTCCTTTTAGTTTCTGTACTTCAACCGAAGGTGTCGCACTAATTCTTTCTTCTCTACTAATCTTGCTAAGTTTTTTTAAGTTTTCTGTAATTAAATCTTTACCTGTAGAAAACGAAGCAAGCTGTACAGTTTTTGTCCAAGGAACCAACAAGTTAAATCTATAAAATCTTCTGGCTTGTTTTTTTAGGAACTCATTCTGTAATCCTTCTCCTGCTAACCGATTAGTTACATCTCCCATAGCTTCATCAACAGCAATAAAAACACTATTCATTTCTCTACGAATTTCATCATTCGTTAAATTATGTTTTTCCTTTAATATCTGACTTACTTCATCTGTAAAAATTTTATGCCCTCTTGTAACTCCTTCTTGTACTCCTGTAACTGCGGAGCTTACTGGAGCTTTTGCAAAAGGAATTAAAGCCTCTGTAACAGATGAAATAGTTGCAAGGGGTAAGTAAGCCATAGCATTAGCTAACTTAGTCGTATCATAAATACCTTGCATTAAGCCACTATCAAAATAATCTACTTGACCTGTTATAGATTTATAAACATTAATAATGTCTTTTTTATCTTTAGAAGTAAGTGTAATATTTTTTTCTGCTAGTTCTTCTTCAATAGGTTGAATAAATCTGTCAACAAATTGTTGTTCATTACTTTCTTTAAAAAGTATTAAATTTTTTGATTCGGTTGTTCCAATAACTCTAGTATCTTTGCCAAGACTTAAAAAATGTTTTCTATGCTCAATAGTTTTTGCAGCATTCATGTAATAATTTGTAGTAACTGGAACTAAATCATTTGTTAAAAACTTTGCAAACTCATTATCATTTAGATTTTCAAATATACGGGCTTGTGTTAATAAATTTGAATGAGAACTATAAAGTTCGTTTTGTTTGTTAAGCATGCCATCTACAACTTTTTTAACTTTCTTTTCAGGGATAATGTTTTTAGAAACTAATAAAGCTTCAAATTCTTCACGTCCTTTTTTAGAAGCAATAACTTCTCTGTTCCATTGTCTCGGAAAATAGTTAGCTATATCTTGTACATTTAAACCAACTTCAAGAGCATCTTCTCTAATATTTTTAAAAAAACCTCGTAAGTCTTCTGCAACCTTCTGTACGTTTTTACTGTACTGTGCTACGTTTTTTTCACCCCTTAAAATCTTTATAACAGCAGCTTCATCTTCAGGAAGTATCTGTCCTGATTTTCTAATAGGAGCTACAATAGCATCAAAGTCTAATAGGTAGTTTCCTCTTCTATCCCCTAAGTCTTCAGCGTAACTAAAACCAAGTTTTCTGGTAGACCTTTGTGTTATTTCTTTACCAAACTCGTGGGTAAATTTTTGTCCTAACATTCGAGCAGTAGAAGAAAACTCTGCCATAGTTTTTAAAATTCTTGCAGGACTACCAATACTTTTACCTAATATTTTATCTTTAGCTTTTCTAAGTTTGTATTTTGTTTCTTCGATACCTGTAACACTGCTTCTGTAGTCGTCATTCGAATATAGTCTACTAAGCCTATCATTAAACAAAGAATTACGTTGTACTAAATTACCTACAAGTCCACCAGTTAAAGCACCAATAGCAGCAGAACCGGCAAGCTCTGTGTTAGAATAAAGTCTTCGAATATCTGTATTAAGTTCAGTATTTTGTCTAAAGTGATTATCTAAACCTGTCCATGTACCTACTTCAGCTCCTGTAATTAAAGAAGCTTTGCGTATTTGACTTTTACCTAAGTCTTGAAGATTATTTTTAGCTATTGCTTTAGCACCTTTGAGTCCGGCAGTTGCTAATCCTTGTCTAGCTGCAAGTGAAGTGCCTCCTGTAATTGGTGTTAAAAAAGCTGCTGCAATAGCAGTAGGGTCGGTAGCAATGTCAATAGTTGCATCTTTAATTAACTCTGCATATTGTTTGAAGCTACCCATGTCTGCGTTATCAAAACGACTACGTAAATAACGATAGTCTTTTTTTTGTTGCTCCGTAAATTTACCGCTATCTGTGGCACGTTGCATGCCTTGAAACAAATTAAAATCAGAGTCTCTTAAATACTCAAAAACATCATCAGAGTTTTCACCAATAGATTCTAAAAATCTTTCAGAAATTTTTTGGAACTCATCATTTTCTTCGAGGTTATCTAAGGTATAACCTCTCATTAAACGAGAATTTTTACTTCCTCCAAAAGAAATTTTAGCCATAATTAATTTTTATTTTCGTCTTCAGAACTATCAAACTCGTAAAGACTTTTACCTATTGCAAGGGCTGAACCACCATATAAAATTTTATTATTACCAACAGTGCCTTTAAACGCAACTCCCGGAATTTTTAATAATTCAGTAGCAAGTTTGTCAATATCTAAAGACTTACCACTTTTACTTAATGAATTATACATAGCTTTTTCTGTCTTAGTTAAATTATCTGGATTAAAGTTTTTCATTTTAAGTTTATTAAAAAATCTTTGTCCAAGTTTGCTTGAAGTTAAAGCTTGTGCAACTCTAGGCATCATAGCTTTACCGGCTATTCGAAGTCCACCGCCTACAAGTCCTGCTCCCGGTATTAACCATAAAGCATCTGTAACGTCTAGCTCTTCACCCAACATAAACTCAGCGACAGAACCAATATATGCGTAGTCTTTTACATTATCATAAAAAGTTTTTTCAGGCGACCCGGTAGCGTATAAATTGTTTTCCATCTCCATAAGTTGTTTTAAAGTTGGGAGGTCATTGACTTTTAAAACTCTTTCAAGACTAATAGTTTCTTGTAGTTTTTTATCTGGATTTTTTTCTTCTGCAAGACCTGCACCTGAACCAACAATAAGTTCATTTAATTTTAATTGTTGTAGTGTAGGGTCTTTAATTTCTTTTTTAATACTATCAATATATTGTTGCATTCTTTCAGTCTCAAAATCTCCAAGAACAGAATCAATTTCATGTAAGGTAATAACACCACCTGTCGAGTCTCCTCTAGATTCCATATTTAAAATATGGTCAGTAGCTATTTGTAAAGATTTTTCAGGAGTGTAGTCTCTACCAGATTTTAATACTTTTTGCTGTAAAGTTAATACTCTATCTGCTAATCCCGGAAGTGTATTTTCATTATAATTTTTAGTTAAGTAATCTGCATTTACAGTATTTTCTACTTGCTTTAAAATTTTACTTGTAGCAACACCAAGTTCGGCATTACTAAATTTTGGAATGGTTTGTTCTTGTCGTTGTGAATTAACACGCTCTCGTCCAACTGGTCTGTATACTCCATCGACTAATCCTGAGGTTATTGCAAAAGTCTCAATAGTATTCGTTTCTTCATTAGGAACATCAATATAATCTAATTTAACAGTATCTTGATTATACTTTTGAACTGTTTCTGGGTTATCTTTAATATATTTTGCAAGAGCTGAAATAGGACTTCCTGTTGCTCCATATTCTCTTAAGGCATCTCTAGCAGCTCTAAACTGTTCGCCAACTAAACTACCTGCAATTTTTTCTTTAGCATTTTTATCCTCTTGAGCTAAAGTTTCTGGAGTATGTGATTTATAAGTTTTATAAATTTTATTACCAAATAAAGCTCCTAAACTTCTTGGAGCTTTACCTCCTTCTAGTTTTGTAGCAGCAAGAGCATCTTCTTTAGAAAGGTTAGGAACATTTAATTGTCTGTCAATCATTTTTTCCCAAGCTGCAAAACTAACTTGATTATTTTTAAATTCTTCCACAACTTGCTCAATACCATCTTGGATATTCGTATAAACAAAGCCTTCATCCGCTTGTAGATAATTATCAAGCTGTCCTCGAATATCTGCCTCGTACATTTGTTGACGACTTAAACCTTGAGCTTCATAATCTGAAATCCGTTTTTGTGCAACTCTTGCAGTTTCTAATTGATTTTGCCACCAACTGTTTTCTACAACTCGAGAGTTTTCTAAAGCATCTGCTTTTTGATTAAGAACAAAATTAACACCAGACACAGCAAGATTAGCCATCTGTAACTTTTTAGCAAACTTTTCTTGTTTTTTAGCTTGCTCTTCTCTATAGTCACGAGCTTTACTAAATTGCTGTTGTGCAAACTCTATACCATCATCTTCATATCTTGCCATTTTTTACTCCGGTTTAGCTAGTAAGCTACCTTGTGATTCTTCTTGTAGG
>Ga0181398_1000604_pt1 | contig 10728 bp, 6 predicted proteins | sample 21SPOviralmetaG_FD_130127 | JGI IMG/M metagenome (GOLD analysis project Ga0181398, IMG submission 130127) | Marine viral communities from the oligotrophic San Pedro Time Series (SPOT) site, San Pedro Channel, CA, USA - 21 SPOT_SRF_2011-04-29 | ecosystem: Environmental > Aquatic > Marine > Strait...
CACCAATCGCAAAAGATTTGATCATTGTTGAAAGAGTCAACGTTTTCTGTAGGTACTTTAACTGCGATAGTCAATGGACAGTTTTGGATGTGATCTACACGATCAGTTTTCATCCGTTCCAGGGAACGTTGAGTAGTGCTTTTTGTGCAATCCCGTGTAAAGACCACGTTGTGGATGGTCAGGGTTGTCGCGGCCTTCGAGCATAAAAAGCATCTCAAGCCACGTCACACGATTCCGCATCGCAGTTAGATCTTCTGCCCCTGGCTTGCAGGGGATCATTGGGTCAGGTCTAGCAATCACGTCGTTCGTCTTCGTAGAGGTCGTCGTTTGGATCAAAAGCTAAAACAAGGGCTGTCAGTACAACCCCAGCCAGCGCACCAAAAATAAAGGTCATCAGGCTGACCAAGGGAGGCCAGTGCCTGTTGTTGGGGTGCGTTTTTCTGTCAGCTGATTATCCAAAGCAGCATGGATTTCTGCAACCTTGTCTGCACCACCGATTGCAGCCTGTGCCCAGGAAATAGCTTGCGCTTCAGTCACCTTGTCATAAGCAATCATGCTGTCTGATTCAGCGGCTTCCAATCCGACTGAGCCATACGCACCAGCGGAGTAAACGCCATCCTCAGTTGCAGCATTAACGGTGTAATGCAATGTTGAAATCATTCCGTCTGACAAGTTGCGGTCGCACTGACCGACTTTCCACGTGTAGGTGTTTGCCATGAAGTAAGAGCAATGAAGTGAGTTTAACTGCAGAGCCCCGCGTTGCCACGGGGCGGTTTACTGTCAACCAGCTTCAAGGGCTGCGACTTTGGCTGAAAGTTCAGCAACTGCACCAAGCAACTTCATCACAAGGATGTCATGGTTGATTGCTTTATAACTGTCATCTAACTCTTCATATGTTGCAGCTTTTGTTTCATTACCATCTTTATCCAGTACAGCGGGTGTTAGTTCTTTACCTTGCTTAGTGCGAGGTACGGTATAAGTCAAACCAGGGCAAACTTTTTCGGCTTCCTGTGCAACTAAACCAAGGAAACGCTTTGCACGTAATTCCTCGTTAAGAGGTGCATCATCGTTCCAGTCAAAGTTTTTAAGTTGTGATCCAAGAGCAACAGCATCTGCAAGTTGTGGATTTGCATCGGTGATATTTTCTTTGAAACGAATATCAGAAATGTTGCTTGCCGAAACGGTGCCAGCAAATACAGCATTTCCATTAGCATAAATTTGGGAAGTGTTGACATTTGGACTACTGGAAGCATTCCATCCTCTCCAAACATGATTACCAGCGGCTGGGGAGTAAGCAGCAACCTCACCAGCAGATAAGTAGTTACCACCACCTCCTCCTGGTGCTAATGATCCAGAAATGACGCTGCCAGCAAATGTGGCGGCGCCTGTATTCAGAATAGAGACTGTTTGGGTGCTACTTTGATTAACCCCAGAAAATAATCGACCACCTGCTGTCATGTTTTGCGCAAAAATTGCAGCATGATATGTAGTAGTGCCTCCGTTTGAATAAAACTGACTAGCTATAACTCCTGCGGGTGCAGAACCTGACCCGACCTGTATTGAGCCAGCCGCACTGATTGATCCGTCCGCGTTAATAGTGCTGGTTACAGTGCCATTTAATTTACCGTTAAAAAGATCATTAGTACCTGCTGTTCTGTTTGAAACGTATGTACCATTCTGAGATATATAAGCTGCATTGGTTGAGGAAGTAGACGTTCCTCCCACAATTACATTGCCCGAGCTGTCGATTCGCATCTGCTCGGTCGATGAAGTGCGAAACTGCATTGAATTATTGCTGTGATCATATACAAGCTGACCAATATCTTCATCATCGGTGTCCCCAAAGTTAATATGAGAACTAGCTCCGTTGCCGCTTACAATTGAAACTTTAGAAGTCGACCCAGCGGCCGAACTCCTTTGGAATACTGCGACTGTTTGCTCTGCATTAGCAATCAACGAGCCTGATTTAATAGCGTACAAAGTGCCATCAGACTTAATTCGTAGGCGCTCGGTGTTATTAGTCTGAAACTGAAAAGAGTTAGTGCTGTTGTCGTATTTAATTCGACCAATATTATAATCACCAGTATCTCCCATGTTTATAACACTTCCATGGGAAGGTCCTGACATTATATTTACTTCACAATGAGCAGACGCATTTTTTACTGTTAAATACGAATCTGAAGTTGCAGCCGCTGTTTCATTTATTAAAACCCTGCCCGAGCTGTCGATTCGCATTCGCTCGGTTGCATTAGTTAAAAATCTAAGATTGCTATTTTCCATTTGAGCAATCTCAGCGTGCGTATCACCACCTACTTTTAATTGAAATCCTTGACTGTCATTGGATGCACCCGTACCGCCATTTGTAAGCATCATGCCTACAGTTGTGCTACTTGCTGGTTCATGAATGTGAAAGTTGCGTTGTGGTGCAGTAGTACCAATCCCAACATTTCCCGAGCTGTCAACAGTTACGCGCTGCGTTCCTGCCGTCGTGATTGCTACTTTGTCCCCAGCAGGTGAGAAAACACCTGTGTTTGTATCACTGCCAAAGTAAATGCTTGGAGCGGCTGCAGTGCCTAGCGGGAAACTAATCTTTCCATTTGCACTAATCAAACCAGTGGTTGCCAGTGTTGAATCAAGCGTTACCGCACCCGTGACATCTAACGTCCCAGGAACATCAATGTTGCTTGTAAATTCAACGCCTGATCCGCCAGAATCGGTCTGCAGCAGTTGACGCGCAGTACCGTTTGCAAGCTTGCTAACTGCAATCTCGGCAGAAGCATTAATGTCGGCATTAACGATCGTTCCATCCAGCAGCATCGTGCTAGTGACCGTTCCAGTGTCACCCGTTGTAATAACAGTGCCGGTCACATTTGGCAGTGTGATCGTGCGATCAGCAGTCGGATTTGTAACTGCCAAAGTTGTCTCATAATCATCGGCGGCACTACCTTCAAAAACAATGTCAACGCCAGTGCCTAGATTTAGGTCGCCGGTCATCACGTCGCCGCCAGATAACTGAAGCTTTTCTGTGTCAAGCTCCTGCAACGCAGATTGCACATTTGTGGCAATAATGTTGCCTGCTGCTACAACAGAAATATTTGCTGCGGTTTGTCCGGCGATCGCGTTACTTACATCGATCAATGAATACTCAGCACCGACACCTTGCGACAGCAACATGTCTGGCGGCGCAAGAGCAACCGCCGGAGCTGCTCCACTACCCGTTCCACTAACGGAAACAACCACATAGTGATTGAGGTTTGTCCCTGTAGGTGCAGGCAAGGCAGCGCCTGCCGTAAATCCAGCCGATGAGCCTGCTGTTGTGACAGTTGAAAGCAGGTTCGTGTTCGCGTTATAAACGCCAGCATTCACCAAATTGCCGGTCAACAGCGTGATTGGGACGTAAGCAGACCCGGTATAGATATAAAGATCAGCCGTCGTCTCGTCGTAGAAGAACTGTCCCTTGTAATCACCAGAAGGGAAAATTGTGACGTTGTCGCTGCCAAGCGCACCGCCAAACTTAGTAGTCGCTTGATCGGCTAACTTAACGCCGGTAACAGCAGAATTAGCAAGAATCGATGTAGGGATTGTTCCTGAAGTCAGCTTTGCCGCTGAATGATCAGGGATATCGCTGGCTAACAGTGTGGTTCCAGCAGACACCAAGCCTTGGGCTGTAACTGTGACTTTTGTGTAAGTGTCAGCAGCAACAGTGTTGTCAACACTTAGGTTGCCGCTTACATCAACGGTCAACCCGTCGCCAGGAATAACCGCACCACGGGCAGAAGCCGTTGCAATAGGGAGATCACTTGAAACCAGCGTTCGACCGCCTGTGATCAAGCCATTTGCGTCATAGGTAACAACGTGATGCGTTCCACTAGACGTGACAGCGTTGTTGATCTCAATGGTGTCGCCATCCATGATGAGACCATTGCCATTGACGACAACACCGCCTTTTGCGCTTGTCGTTGCTGTAGGTAAGTCACTGCCGACGACTGTCCTATAACCAACAACGCCACCGCTTCCAGTAGGGCCAGCAAGGAACTGTGCGGCTGATGTTGTGTTGTCAATTGTTGCCGAGACTGTGGCAGTGTCACCGCTGATAGTCGTGACAATATTGATTTCACCAGTCGTGCTGCCGCTGACTGTATTAATTGAAGCAGGCGCCTTAAGACTCAACCACGCTGATCCGTTCCAGCAATAAACCGAGTTGTCGTCAGTATCAACGGCTAGCTGACCACTAAAGTCACCAGAAGTAGGCAACGTCGTGACAAGGTCGACCGTGGATTCATCGGCCAGCTTTGCTGCTGTAACTCCTGAATCATTCAGCTTGGCTGTTGTGACTGCTGAATCCGCTAAGGCTGCTGTTGCGATATCGCCAGCGGCAAACAGGATCTTTGCCCCAGGGATAGCGTCGTCACTGATTACGGTGACGCCATTAGCGATCAGGTCTGAAACCGTGATTTTTTTGGTTTCACTAGCTGAGTCATCAACAATCGCCAGTTCATCGGCTGCGACTAAATTGGACCCGGCCAGGGCGTTTAGTTCGCTGATTTTAAGGTCTGCCATTGACAGTCACCCTCCCGGGCCTAAAGATCGGAGCTTTCGATCAACAGTTTAGCGCCACCGCCTTGATCCAATAAGATCTCATCGCTGTTTTCCTGCAGCAAGAAGTCCGTTGGCTGCAGCTCGACTTGTAGTTTGATTTCTCCGGTTGTAATAAAATCAGCCGCGATCTTGACTGCTGAGTCTGGGGTGATTTGGGTTGCGCATGAGGTCAAGATGCCTTCAAATTCATACCAGATTTGATCGTTGACGGTTGCTGCAACTCCGCTTGGGTTGTAATTACCTGTTTTCAAGTAAAAGCGAGCACTAAAGCTGCCGCCAACCCTGGCACGCAGCAGAAGCTGAATCAGATATTGAGGCAGGTCGTTAACCGTGTCTCCTATGTACTCCCAGAAACATGACATGCGACCAGAGCCAGACAGCAAAGTGCTGACTTGGCTCCGAAACTCTTCCGACAGCGACGTGGTGTCTGCCGTTTCTCTTTGTGTGTTTAGCTCCCAGCTATCAAGCTGTGCAAGCAGTCTGTAATCTGCATTTTGAACTTCAACCCTGATGGTGATATTGCTTGAGGGAACAGCAAGCGTTGCAGCGCTTGCGACAGTACCGTTGATTGCATCGGCAAATGCTGTGTAAAACCTGATCCCGCCTAAAGCATCGACATTGATGTATCTCTTGATGCTTGTCTTGGCGTAGCCAGAGAAAAAAGAAAGAGCAACGCCGGAAACGCTTGTTATCTCAACCTGATCTCCAGTTATTAACTGGCCTCTTTTGAAGTCAAAACTTAACCGTTTGCGAATAACGTTAACGTCACTTGAATTGACAACCGATCTTAAATCCGTGCCATCGAACTGTCTGCGCAGCTCAACTTTGCCATACGTTCCAAGATAGACAGTCATCAGATAGTTACAGTTAGCAGCTCACCAGTCCCTTGAAAACTGATTTCTGCGCGAACAAGGTCGGCGGTTGCTGCGCCAATATTTGCGCCAGTAATGTACGCATTGAGTCTGATGCTGTTACTGTCTGAGCCATCAACCCAATTAAACGTAAGAGCAACTGTGTCGCTACTGCTGACCCCAGAAGTTCCCGTTCTATATAGCTTGTTCAAAACATTGGTTGTATTGATGACGTTGTTCGATGCTTTGTAATACAGCAACGTTGCTGAACCTGCATAGCTGACTACACCTGGAGTGTAAGAGCGAAGATGCTCATTCAGTGTTGTCGTCTCAAGCGTTTCAAGACTTGATTGGACAGAAAAGCTAACGACCTTGGCAAGGGTCGAACCATTGACCTGCATGGTCCCATCTCTGCCGCTGTAAACCTTTGCCATTAGGTCAGCACGCCGATCAGATTCACTGTAACAGTGCTTACCCCTGGTCGCACCTGTACTTGCTGTGGTGCGTTCTCATACCTATATCGATTGCCAGAATCTCCAGCCCCTAGATATTTCTTGTGCTCGGTCCAGCCCAGCCTGGTGTTGGCAGCAAGTGCAAAAGTGCTAAACGTGCCATTGGTCTCAGAATCAAAATGGATCAAAAACAACGCAGCATTTGCGTCTGTAATGTTTGAGTACGTCAAAGACAGTTTCATGTTGGTGCGCTTGTCGCCGTAGAGAATCCTTGTCTCTGCGCCGCTTTGTGCCCTGAACGTCTTTACCGGATAGTCGCCCGACTCAAACGAACGACTTGTAGGAACTAGATTCGGGAAAGCCATCAGAAGATTTTAAAGCTGTCGAAAAGGATCGCATTTACCAATTTGCTGCGCCCGTCTGAAAAGCAAGGATGCTCAGAAGCAACAATGTCAACCGTACCCTCTTGCGAGAAGGTTAGTTGCTCTACAACGTAGACGTTCTGCGAAACGCTGTCGTCAATCATTGCAAACACTGAACTAGCAAAGGTGCTTTCAGAAACGGTTTTATTGCTAACCGTCATGACGCCATCCTGCACGTCTTCTGAATCAGCTTTGAAATAACTGACTCTGTACTGACCATCTGCAAAATCAGTCAGGCTTGTAACCGCTCCGGCTGCATTGATCGTTCCGTTTCTTGCGCTGCTGTATGGGCTTGAGCGAGTAGCCACTTTTATGTAAGAACCTGCGGCAATATTTAAGCCATCCAAAGTTGTCGAAAAACTGATCGTATGCGTTACTAGCTTGCGCAAACTTAAAAAGTATTTGGCCACCATCACCGCGTGATGCTCAGAAGTGCAAAACGTTGTCAAGTCAAATTGCTCTTGGGGTAGCAGCTCGACCCTTGAATCTGAATAGCCTCCGCCTGTTCCCTTAACAGTTACTGCTTTTTCTTCAGGCAGCTTGTTCGGGTTTTCTTGGCGATAACGAACGATTGCTTGGAACGTTCGACGCTCTTCCCCTCCAAGATATTCAACTTTGTAGCTATCCTCCAAAATGTTGCCCTCGGTAAATAGCTGCGCAATAGGCACGGCCCCTTGATTGAACTGCCCAAGGCTGTTAACAGGAAAAGCAGGCTTTAAAGAAAACTTGCCATCAGTCACGACAAAGTTGCACAAGAAATACGGGGCAACGTCTGCAATAAATTGGCGAAGGTTTGTTCTTTCAGTTATTGGACCGTTAAAAAACAATTTTTGTTCATACAAAAATTTAGATGTATCGATCATGTCGGGCTTGTCAACCAAGAAAGGATCGCCTGCGGTCATGCCCAGCAATCCGCCAGCCCCACCCATTTGGTTAGTAAGCAAGTAATAGACAAGATCAGTTAAAAGGTTGCTGGGGCCAGTGGCAAAGCCATCCTCATAGGCTGTTTGTTTGTTTGGATGTAACCGCTCCACCGGAATACCTTCAGCTAGCCAACAACGCAACTGATCAAGCTGGCTAAAATTACGACCCGCTTTAAGTGACAACCCTGCAAGCGTCAAGTCATTCATGACAGGGGGTTGTTCGTTTTCGTACTCTTGAATTTCATTAACGTAAACAATCTGATGCTCAGGAGAGTTTGCGTTGGATTTTTCAACAAGATCTCGATAATGACTAATGTCTGTGTATTGTGTTTGCTCTGCAAATTCAAAATCACCTTTTTCTACGGTAGGTAAATCTGTGTCTACCGACTTAAGGTTTGTAACTTCATAATCGACGCCAGCTACATCATAAACAGTTCGATAAGGATTAGAAGCAGTTATGTTTACTGTGTCCCGAAAAGAATCATTTATTTGTATGTTGTTTGTCGTAAACCCATCTATAACGACTGTCATTTTTGGAATGCTCCATCCTATTGTTTCATTAAGTTGATACCCAGCGTCTAGTGTTTTAACCGTGGCTTTTAACTTTAACCTAAGTTTTTTAGACGAATCGACTCTGTGCGTTAGGCTTTTTATTATTTCTTTGGTTGTGCCGACAGGGAAAGATCTGGCATCCCCAAATAGCACATATCGATAACCCTGCGCTCTGCCGTGATATGTATCAATTACTTCAAGGTCAGTAATGTTATACCGTTGACCGGATGACTTCATGATTCCATTTGGATGGTTTGCAACAAAAGGATTAGTTGCCGGATACTGCCCACCCGAAATGGAACTGCTGTTAAGGATATCTGTTCTGTCTTGTCCTCTTTTAATATTAACTACTGAGTTGCCTTGATCTCCTTTTTTTGAAAAACCAGGGCCGCTGCTCATGATTTCTGCCCCATCAACAACCCATGTTGTGAGCTGCCCATTTATTGCTCTTGCGTAATGATCAGACGCGAGAACTTCTCTACGCAATGTCCACTGAATTACCATCCATTTCTCATAATTGTTGTTGTGGTATTCAGTTGTTTTAAGCGTTAGGAATTGTGTAGGTGCTGCGTCTGGATTGCCAGCCAAAGCGTAAGTAAACGCGCCGGTTTTGCCTCCTTTAACAAAAGGATCATTTCCGCTTGCGTCAAAAGCAATATTTGCCTGTTTATCCAGTATCCCAACAGCAGATCTGCCGCCTATAGGCTCAGGACGGTTGTCCCCTTTAATGACAGTTTCAGGAATTTTGTTAGTTACACTACCCGTAATTGTTCTAAAATTTTTCAAAAACTCTTTGTTTTTTGTTATTAACGATTTTGTAGTCTTACTGCCTGGGGTTGTAATTTTCATTCTTCCAATAACAGGAACATTGACATCTGTTGTTATGCTATTACTTGCATTGTTTTTTCCAGGTTCGGACATGTCAAGAATTACGGTACTTTCATTGAGCCCTCGCAATTCCGACCCAGACAATTGAGCGAATTGAAACTCAAGCTCCGCCTCTCCAAGATCTGAGTTTTCAAATCGAATAAACGTATATTGAGCAACAGGGCGATGGCCTCTAATTGCGAAATACAATGGAATTAAATTAAAAGCTGAATTATCCGATCCAACCTGTCTTACAAAGACTCGAAAAACCGATGTTCTAACAATATAAGAATTAATTCGTCCAGTCTTTACTTGTAAGTTGTCTTCGTCGTAATCGTTAGTTTCGTCAACAGTAGGCAGCCCTGAAAAAGCACACAGACCTTTTAGGTTTTGAAAAACAGTGCTTTTAATGCCTATCTCCGTTGCTATTGCTGGGCGGTTATTACGCACCACGCCAATGGCGACTTTAGTGATCGGCCAAAAAGCCTCGCCAATAGTTTGCGGTCCATCAGAATCTTCAAATGTATCGCCTATGTATCCATCTTTAGGCTCTAGTACAGAATCTAAACTTACAATGCCAATTTTCTTTTCTAAAGATAAACCAGTATCAATACACGTTAACTCAATTCTTTGATCTTGAGGATTTGGCGCATCAGGGGCAAAACGTGGCCTACTGCGTGCGGTTACTTTCCAAATGCAACCGCCTATTTGGAATTGCTCTCCCAAGCGCATTGAGTCATCAGCCGCAAACTGAGCAGAACGAACAGCACTATTAATATCGGAAACACTTTCGCCTTTCCCATCGACTAAATACAGATCATCGTCAATTGATTCGCGGCAAATTCTGAACTGTGCAACATCGCCGTTCCTGATGCTTGCAACTGTTTTGCGCAAATCTGACGAGCTTGCTGTTTCAACCCCGCCACTTTTTGTTCTTTCAAGCCTAGTAATGCCCATGCGTGGGCTGTAATTACGTCCCATGCCTTGCTGGCCTTGTCGTGCAACTTGATTGATTTGATTTTTGTCTCCATTGCTGCCTCCTTTTCTTCTAACTTCGTTGTTATCGCCCGCAATCTTGACGCGAGCTAAAGTCTGCGTTCTTTTGGCATCCTCTGTTTGATCTACTGGTATTGAAATAATCTCATAGTTCAACCGGTAGCCAGTGCCGTTTGCAATTGGATCGTAAACGCCAAATTCTGTATTGTTTGCAGGAGAAAACGCATGGCAGAATGCAACTTGCTTTGGCCCGTCAGGCGTAGGACAAATAAAGACTTCGCCGGTTGTCGTTAAAGGGTCGCCTGTCGCTGCCCCGTTGTTGGTGCCATAAGCCTTGTCAGTTGCTCTAATTCTTCTGTTGTTGTCATCAGAGCTGTCTCTTTTCCAGTAGAAAGCATAAAAATCTTTGAAGACAGAATCCAACACGTTGTTACCTAGAAAAATGCCCTGTAAATCCGGCTTTTTAATTCCGTTGCTTTCCCCTTGCTCGCCAACAACAAACAGCAATTGCGCCCTTTGATTTGTGCCCTCACTAAACATTCGCGACCACACAAGCTTAGGCGTGGTCAGCATTCCGCCTTCCTTTTCCCTGCTGTCATAACGCCCAAAAATAATTGGGATTGGGGCGGCATAATCTGCAAGCGTTGCAAGCGTTTCAAATCCGCGTGAAGGAGTAAAACGGCTTGCTCCATTGACATCGCCAGTATCTATGGTGCCGCCGCCATCCCTTTTAGACGCACTTGGCATCTTGGGCTTTGGTGAAAGCAGATAAGCAACACCGGTCAGGACCAAGCTGATCGCAAGGTTGACCAAAATCGCTGTTGTTGTCGCTGGCTCACATCGAATATCAGGAATGTGCGCGTACTCCGCTGGTCTTAATTTCCCCCTCTTCTTAACTTCAGCCGTAAAAAATTTATACTCCTCTTCCGTTATCCCAACAGTCTTGATTAGTTCCCTTTCGTACGGAAGCAGTGGTACGTCGTAAACAGATGGACCGAAGACCACTGAATCTTTTCCATTCTGCGATTGACGTACAAGATTCCCGTCTGCCATGTGACTGCGAATG
>Ga0181398_1000607_pt1 | contig 10720 bp, 13 predicted proteins | sample 21SPOviralmetaG_FD_130127 | JGI IMG/M metagenome (GOLD analysis project Ga0181398, IMG submission 130127) | Marine viral communities from the oligotrophic San Pedro Time Series (SPOT) site, San Pedro Channel, CA, USA - 21 SPOT_SRF_2011-04-29 | ecosystem: Environmental > Aquatic > Marine > Strait...
TTAACCAATAGATTGCAGGAAGACCTTTGAGTTTATATGTAGACTTATTCTTGTCCATTTTACTAAATGCGTGTCCATCCATCAGGTACTACATCCATTGATAATCTTTTGCATATAAGGAAGGTGATATTTTGATATGACTTTTTTCCAGTCAAAGTCCTTTGAGTATTCTAGTATATTTTTTCTATTTTGCAAAGATACTTTTCTGTTTTCAATAATAGATTTTTCGATAAAATCAATATCACCGATCTTACTTTCTGGAATCACTGTAATATATTCTCTATCCAAATCAAGATTTGCTTTACCCCATTCAGTTACAACAATACCCAGTCCAGCAGACAAAGCTTCCATACAAACTAATGGATGTGCTTCACCATCAGATAGTAAAACTAAATTTCCATATTCAGTAAGTTCTTGATGAAGTTGTTTCTTTGACCATTCTCCAAGATAATTTTTAGAAGTTTCATCAAATCTTCCTTGGGAACTTGGATCAATATTACCAGCAAAATATAGAGAGTCTATACTTTGAAACAACCATTGACGTTTTCTATGATCAACCTTTGCTAAGTAAATACTTCTATCACCATGCTTTGGATCCAGTGTTTTCCTAAACGTATCTAGATTGACACCATTAGGGGTTAGGAAAAGATTCTCCTCTGGTATTCCAGCAAGGTTCCTATACACATCCAGGATGCCCTCAGATAGTCCAAATACGTTTGGTTTGATAGATGCAAACTGATCAAACACTCTTTGCTTATATCCACCATCTCGATGAAGTTGTTCAATATACCCAAAGTGACTTGTTACAGCACAGGGATATTGAATGTATGGGCACAGTACAACATAATCATCATATTGAATATGAACAAAGTCGGGTGAGAACTGATTTATATTAGAAATCATCTCATTAGGATTAACAGTATTAATTATTTGAACTTCATGACCCAACTGTTTCAACGCCTGAGACATATCCCAAATTAGAATCTCAACCGCACCCCAACCCACAGGAGGAATCTGAGTATATCCTGGTCCAATAATTGATATTTTCATAACAAAGCAAGGATATTTTGTTCATAAGTTTTAACAAGTTTTTGCCAAGACCAATTTTTGACACCATACTCACGAATTTCATCTCTCATAGTAATAGAGATCTCACGATTTTCAGCAATCTTATCTTGAACGTAATTCAGATCATCCCACTTATCATCACCAATAACAGTAACGAAAGGTAAAGAACGATCCAGTTCGTGTGCAGACCAATGAGAGACTACTACACCAAGTCCTGCCATAAATGCTTCTTTAATTACAAGAGGTGATCCATTCTCTCCGTCTGACAAGAGCACCAGATTTGCATAGTCAGTAAGATGATTCATCTTATAATCATGTTCCCATTCTCCAAGATAGTTCTTAAAGTCTTTTTGGAATGGTGTAGTTGAAGTAAAGTGTCCGACAAAATCAATACTATCAATAGGAGTATAAAGATATTGTCTCTTCCTCTGCTCAATCTTTGCAAGATAGATTGATCTATCAGGTATCACACATTCTTTGTTGAAAGAAATCTCATTATGATTCGCACCATTCTTACAGATGCGAAGATGTGATTCATCAGCACCTGCTCTCACAAAAGCATCATAGTCTTTTTGAGAGATACAGAAATTATAGTACTCAGTATTATCTTTCAGAAAGTCAAACACTGGACCATAACCATACATCCTATGAATCTCTGGACGTTCAATATATGCGTGGTGACTGCTGATAGCAACTTTTGCTTTTGGTTGAACCTTCTTAACTTTTTCAAGAATTGGATAGAACATATCATAATGAAGATGAATGAAATCATATTCAATACCATCTTCAGTCAGTTCACGAATGATCTGATCATGATCGGGAGTATTAATAATAGTCCCACTGTGTCCCAGTTCTCCAAGTTCTTTTGCATATTCCCATACTAAAAGTTCAACTGCTCCCCAACCATTAGGTGGGATAGGAAGAATACCCGGACCAATAAATGCGATTTTCATAGTTTTACCACTCATTATTACCTAAGGACTTATTATCTTTTGCCAAATGAACAATCTTCTTAGGGAAATTACAATATTGTTCAAACAGTTCTGGGAAAGCAAAGGAAGCATGTAAAGTATGCGTTTCATCAGTATGCTCCAAGAACCATCTGTTCATATAACTTTCCTCATAATATCTTGCTTGAACATCTCTGTCAACATCGTTCTTTGTCCAAACATCAATCTCACGCATCATATCAAAGATGTAAGGAATTTTACCTCCCCACAAACAACCTTGACGATATATTTTCATATCAAGGATATCTTTTGTGCAAGCATTTGAATTGGGATTGATATCATAGCAACCAGGGTACTTATCATGAGGTCCCATCCCCATAAAATGGCAAGGATGATGTACTCCAATATATTTTTTAGAGTCATCAAAGAACTCATCATATTTAATTTCGTCAAACACATTCATATCAGCGTCTACAGACACCAACCAATCACAACCATCAACCATATCTTCCAACTTTAACATTTCCTCAAAGGTCATATTGAATGTATCAGGAAATCCATAATCTGGAATTGGCATTAGATGCAAATTGTTTGGAGAATCTCCAATTTCACCATCAGTAAATGCAAAATATTCCTTATCAATCCCAGGAAGAAATTTATTTTCTAATGATTTATACCAGTTAGGAAGAAACTCAATATACTTTTGAGTTCCCCAAAAAGTCAATGCTACTTTCATTAATAAAGTTCCTTATAAGCATGAACAAGAGTGAAATCACTCTCTCGATAGTTTGGAGTCTTCCAAACTTCAGTCAAATTAGTATTAATAACGTATTGTTTACCAAGAACAAAGTAAGCAATTTGCATATAAAGATCTAACCAACCAAATCTAAAATCAAGATACTTCAAAATATAATCAAAATCATAATCAATAAAATCATAAATCTTGTGATAATTATCTAAGAACGTCTCAATGTTGTAAATGCTTCCTCCACCAGCTCCATACCAATCTACGTTAGGAACAGCACCATATTTTGTTTTAATATAATGTAAAAGTCCTGGTCTAATTGTATTTCCAGGTACATCAAATCCCGCACATTCCCATGTTGGATCAACCTTAACTTCACCTTGAGTTAATACATCATCCTCCATCATGATCATATGAGTACCACCATTTTCCCTCACATGCCTCGCTGCTTCACGAAACATATGAATCCAATGTAATGATTCATCCTTTGTAAAACCATAGATTCCAGACTCATGTCCAGAATTTCTACGTCCAATTCTCATGTATGAGTGGACATAATTTACATCATACTTTTTACATAGATCCGAGTAATCTACTCCACCATCACAACAAATAGTGTAAGGTGCATCAGGATGATATTTTCTAAATTCTTGAAGAATAAATTCTGTTGCTTTTTTGTTTTCAAATACAGTATGAAAACACCCAAATTTTGCGCTCATGATTCTTTCAGATAATGTGGATGAATGTCGTCTCTATATAACCAGAACCAGTGCGGTTCTCCTGGTGGAGTTGGTTGAACATCTGGAGCAATATCCTTAAAGTCATAACTAAAAGGTGGATTATAATGACTAAAAACAGATGGATCTTTCATACCCACCCACTTTTCAAAATTCATTCGCTCAATCGGTCCAAAATCTTCTTTCTCTCTTGTAAAAGCATCTTTAGTTGGATGCTGAAGGGTAGAAATATAGTCTGCTCTTGCCCACCAGAAATTGCCACTCATATGTGGCCAGGGATCCAGGCAGTAATTAACTCCCGTTACTTGATAAGTGTTTAAAAGATCAATATTCTTTTCCCATTTATCAATACACCCCCACTCCATGAGGTGTCTCCAACTATTTATTGCTTTAATCTTACGGTCAGAATACTGATCACGTACACCACACATGTGACTAATGCCTTTTGTATGAAAATACATGACTTTATTAGCACGACCATTCACACAATCATCATACAAGTATTTAAGAGTAAATCCCTCATATTCTTCATCACTATCTCGACAATCTATAATCTTAATCCAATCATACAAAGATACAAACTGTTTTATTCTTGATGCTTGTGGTCCATTGATCGCACACTTTACAGTTGCTATTTCTGGTAGTCCAGAACGATATAACCGTTTGATTTGTTCATCAACCATGATCTTCCATAGATCAGTATCTGGTGGTGACCAAATGTGATAATAAACTGTTGTTCTCATTTTAAAAATAATTTAGGTTCCCAGTCAAAAGTTTCTTTTACCTTAGTTGTATTAATATTCAGATATGATTTCTCTGCTCTCTGATTTATCTTAAGGTTTAAAGTGCCACGCATTGATACTATATTTATTATATCATAGATACTAATATTTTGTGCCCCTACTAAAAAAGTTTCATTCTTTTCTGCAGTTTTTCTGGATACTGCTTTTAAAATCAATTTTACAATATCATCTACATGGATAATATCAACAGTTGTTTTTAGATTGGCATATATCTCTACTACTTCATCAGTATCAATAAGAGTCAATAGCTTATCTACCAAACCATTCACTCTATTTTTTTCTACAATGCCTCCCCAAATATTAGTAACTCTAAAGATGGTTGTCTGACAATCGATGGTAGATAATATTTCTTCAACTTGTAGTTTTGATTTTCCATATAAGGAGTGTGGTTTTGGATGTTCTCCATTATTATCTCTATGAAGATCCCCAGCAGATGATAAAAATATAATCTTACCGTTTGGATTTTTACTTTGATATAACTCAAATAATTTTTTACTATTATCCACATCTTTAGTTTTCTCTTTTAACCTAGTATTAGAAGACCATCCTAGATGAATTAAACAAGATGAATCATGAGATTTGAATACATCAGGAACAATGTCTCTATAAGAAATTTTTGTGAATTTTAAATCACCAAAACACATTGATAATCTACTACCAACTAGTCCATTAGATCCAGTAAGATATATCATTTAACAATAGTCCAGTCATCAGGAATAACATCAGAGGTATCTAGATGGGCGTTGTTTGGACCAAACCAGATTTTAGGATCAGGAGCACATACAGTTTTGTTAATACTCTTAGACAACCAGGCACCCCACCAAGAAAATGATGAGTTTGCAATAATAAAATCAACACAGAGAGACATTAGACAAAGATCAGTATAACTATCATTTCCTTCTGCAACCAAGAATCGATCATCCTCAAACAATTCTTGTTCTTTACACCACTCAGAATCATCTGAAAAAATAATTACTGTTCTATCACCAGCAAACATATCTAGACACTTTTTGTAATAATCAATCCCCAGATTAGTATGATTAGCAGAATTTATTAAGTAATCTCCTCTCCTAATATGAAGAGCAATTGGTCTATCAACCTCACTCATGTTATGCTTACATGGTATTGCAACTTCATTTTTAAAAGTATAATCTTGACGAATCTCTTCTTCAATATTCTTAAAATACTTTTCAGTCTGAAAATACCCCTGAAGGTTTACCCAGTCTGGACACTCTTCAAATAGTTTTTTATTAAAACAATGATTCTCATCAACAATAGTTGACCTTTTAGAATCAATAGTTTGTACATTTAACTGAGTCACATTAGACATCAAGAAAGGATCAAACAATTCAATCCGCAGTTTGTTCCCAATACCATCATCAACTACTTCATTATGATATGGAATACAAAACTGATATCCATTATTTTTTGCAATACCTCTAAGGGAAGCATACTGAAACATTTGATTTCCCAGTTGACCCATTTTACCAAGATAATTAAATCCTATCATTTCTATACCATTTAATAGTTTTTTCTAAACCCTGCTCCAGTGTGTGCTTTGGTTTCCAGTTTAATTCCGAAGCAATTTTAGCATTGTTAATAGCATATCGCAAGTCATGTCCTGGACGGTCATCAACATATTCAATAAGGTCTTCAGAACCACCAAGTATACCAATCAGTTTGTGTACTAAGTCAATATTCTTGATTTCACATTCTCCACCAATATTATACTTCTCTCCCATCTGTCCGTGCTTGTAAACTTCATAGATAGCTTCACAATGATCTTCAACATATATCCAGTCACGAATATTTTCTCCAAGACCATACAATGGGATTTTTCTATTGTTGATGATGTTGTCTATGGTTTTAGGAATCAACTTTTCTTTATTTTGCCTCGGACCATAGTTGTTAGAGCAGTTTGTAATTTTAACTGGTAAGTCAAAGGTATTCTTGTATGCCATTACAAAATGGTCACTTGATGCCTTTGATGCTGAATATGGGTTTTGTGGATCGTATGCAGTTTTCTCAGTGAACGGAGTATCATATTCTCCAAGAGCACCATAAACTTCATCTGTAGAAATATGATGAAAGACATTTACTGGTTCATCGACAGAACATCTCAGTAAGTTGGTTGTACCAATAATGTTGGTTGCTAAGAATGGTGTCACATCTTTAATAGAGTTATCTACGTGACTTTCTGCAGCAAAATGAAATACTGCTGATGGTTTGTATTGTTTGAAAAGTCTTCTGACTTCTTCATAGTCAGAAAGGTCAACCCTTTCGTGAGTGATATTACCTTTCTCTTCACCAGTATTTTCTCTATTGAAACGCAGTGGATATAGATTGATCATATCTGCCGCATAAGTCATCTTATCAATGACAACTATTTCTTCGTCAATTTTATCTTTAATGAAGTGAACAAAGTTGCTTCCAATGAAACCAGCACCACCTGTTACAAATATCATGCGTCTTTAATTTTTTCAATAATCTTCAATATACCTTTGCATCTGTTGATATATGTGTGGTCTCTTTTGACCACCTCCATTTGATGCAAGATAAGTTCTTTGTTATCTTTATTTGCCATCCCAAGTTCAAACATTTCTTGTGCATCTTCAGAAACAAGAATACTATCATCGATGAAGTCTTGAAGATATGGAGCATCAGATACTGTAAGACAACCATAACTGATAGCTTTCATAACTCTACAAGGAACATACCAGTTGTCTTTCTGTTCTTGAGGACGGAAGTCAGGAACAAAGATAGACCTTTGCATTAAACGAATATTTTCATTCTCCTCAGTCTTTCCTTTCTGGGGATTATAATGATTAAATTCTATACCATTGTTTTTTACAATCTCAATAAAATCTTGATGAAGTGGTGGTGCATTGGGACGTGGACAGTGAACCGTTCCTACAAAATTATATTCATTATATCTTTTATTATTAACATCGTCTAGATTAATTTCTTCAGGAAAAATATTAGTTGCCCAAGCAAGATGAATTACATTATAAGGTTCTGGTGATTGTGTATCAAACATCACACCTTTTTCTATCTCAAAATATCTTTCATCATCTTTGAAAACTTGTTTGTATTCCGCAACCCTAAAATTGATGAGACTTTTAACTCTACCAAGATACTTATTATCCTTAAATTCATCGTATGAAAAATAGATACCGTCATCTCTTACAGGGCAGTTCCTATCAGTAAGTCCCTGATTATCAACGATAAAAACAGAATCACTATAGTCAAAATCAGCAGAACTTGGATGATTTTGGTCGCTGAACCAATGCACTTCTTGACCTAGCTTTTTAAAAGAACGCTCAAGCGCCCAGTAAATGTACGAATGTGTACTCTGCCCATGGAGAGGACCCCAAAGAATAATTTTGTTTTTCATTAATAGTGTACCTGAAAATCTACTGGACTGATTCTAATTCTATTGTTTTGGATGTGATGCTTCAGAAGAAGTTCATTGCACCAGTATCCATCCACTTCATTAGACTGACGTATTAATTGACCAATATGATTATAGACTCCACAGAATACATTCATTGTATTTGTAGTTCCCATACCAAACCAATCACTAATCATTCCATATGGTTGTTTTAGATCTTGATAGACAAGAACATCATTATCCAGTTTGACTTTGCTTAAGTCCAAAACAACATGAGGAGAAAAATCAATTCTATTTCTAATTACAAGATCATATTCAATATTCTGCTCAGAGGAATACTGTTCTTTAATAAGATTAGACATCATCATACTATAGAACATACTATGAGTAATATTATTAATATATTCTTTCGCTATATCTAAACCACCATTAACCTCTAAAGCCCAAGTCCAAGCATCAGTGAAACACTTATCAGGAAATCCATAACTACGTTTCCACCGTTTTGGTTTTTCAACTAAAAGTTTTTTAGGTTGATAGAAATTCTCTAATTTTTCAATAGCCAAAGGATCTAAAGTATGACACTCTCTACCAGGAATAACAGAGTTTGTACTTAAATTATTTGAATCAAACCAAGTATGAATAAACACATCAACATCATTTTTATCTAGAATAGATTGTTTAATATTATGAAACCCTTGATCCACTACTCTTGGTTGACCAGATAAACATAGTGCAATTTTCATAGTTCTTTAGTATTAACAAAAACAACATCACTTACATCACTACCATTATCTGTGTCATGAACAAAGCAAATTTCAAATCCAATACTTTCAAAATATTTAATACATTCATCCTTAGTTGACTCCCCATCATGACGTGGATATTTCATTGGGCACTCAATCGCAATATACTTGATTCTTTCTAAAATAGATTTCTCTAAGGACTTTATAATACATAAATCCTTTCCTTCAGCATCAATCTTTAAGAAATGAATAATTTCTTCAGGAATTTCATCATTAATAATATGATTTAAATTTAGTACTTGAACTTTAATAGAATCTTCATATTTGTTCATTCTTCCTTTTGAAGGAACACATAAAGAACTAGCCTGATCATCTTTAATATTTTGATAAAAATCCATCTCAATTGGAGAATCTACATCATCAATACAAGCATTGTAAAATTTATCATAGTGCTCGGCAATTCCATGATCTATTGGATCAATACCAATAGCAAAAACTTTTGAAAGATCTACAAGTTTATCAAGTTCAACTAAAAAAGATGCTCTAGCTGCTCCAACGTCAACGATGTTAATTTTTGGATACTCCACAATTTTTTTCATTGCGGGAATAATAGTAGATGTCATTTAAATTTTCCTATGTGATCGCTACAAATTCCGTAGCAGTTAGTTGCCATTAATAGATCAAAGTTTATATTAGTTTCTTCAGGCATAACGACAATTGTTGATGGTGTATACGTTTTACCAGGATAAGACCATATATGTCCATGACTAGTCAAAGTGTAATCATCATTCTGATGCCAAAAGTAATTGAATTTTGTTCTCTGCATAAAGTCCAAAGTAGCAATATCTTTACAATGAATCCAAAGATTATCTGATACTTTTGCTAATTCTATAAAATTAATTGTTTCCTTTGGTTCATCGTGACCCAACCAAAAAATTTGAGATACACAATCATATCTCAAATCTATCTCCACATCATAACCATTTTTTATACATTTGTCAATTTGATTAACAGTGTTCTCGGTTTGTCGATTGGGTCCATTTATATTACCCCGATGAGCAATTAATTTCATACTCACAAATCTACTGAATACTTATCGGAGGGAATAGATGGCCATCTTACGATAATCAATTCTGAATCTTCTAGGAACTCAACGTCGGAAACTTCATTTGGTTCATAAATCCACATGTCTCCTGCAAACATAAACTTACCATCAACTTTGAGTTCTCCTGACACAATATAATTTAACTCATTAGTAACTTTATGAAAGTGTGGAAAAGTTTCACATCCTTTCTTATGCTTATGATGTGCTACTTCAAAGAATGGATTCTTAAAGATAGATGGTTCAAAGTCTCCCACAAACCATCCTGCTTTGAAGTCTGCGATATTTGCCTGCTTCATTTTTCCAACTCCTGAATACGAATTTGGTGACGACCACCATCAAAAGTATTAGATGAGCAAATTTTAAGATATCTATCTAACACATCATAGTCAACATTCTTTGCTGGAATCGCAAAGAAATTAGCACAGTTATGGCGAATTGCCATCTCCATGGCAAAGTCATCATAGATTAATGCAGAACGAATACCTTTGTATTTGTTGGCGCAGATATTTACACCTTGACCTGTGCGACAGAAACCAAAACCAAAATCACAATCACGTTCACCAATAGACTTTACTGCCTGCGCGATGTAATCACGATAATCACAATCCTTGTTTAAGATAGTCCCAAAATCAATGTACTCAAGACCATGTTTATCTAAGACTTCTTTGAGAGTTTCTTTTGCCTTAAATCCAGAATGATCAGAACAAATGGCAATAGGTTTATCACCAATACGACGAATGACATTATCCTTGTAGAAATGAAATTCATCTGGAGTTCCAAATATATGCATTTTATCTACTTGTTCGGTAAGAATTTTCTTACCATCATTAACAAGAAGATTATAAAGAGGGGAAATATAAAATTCATTCTTAGTTCTCATATCACGCTCAATCATTTCGCGAGCGTACTTACAGAAATCTGATCCCTTTTTAAATCCATAGATTCCTACACAGGCATTACTACTGATTGCTTTCTTCTCAGCAGTTTCTGCCACATAACCATCGCTATCAACTTTAGCATAACTGTAATTAGTAGAGTTTGATTTAAATGTGAGCATAAGTCCATCACCATTCAAATCATTCATAACATGAGGATTAAAAACGGGTCTAAACTCAATATCCAAAGTATGAATAACAAGAGGAGCATCGTTATCAATATACTCTTCGGCGTAAAGACAA
>Ga0181398_1000612_pt1 | contig 10691 bp, 13 predicted proteins | sample 21SPOviralmetaG_FD_130127 | JGI IMG/M metagenome (GOLD analysis project Ga0181398, IMG submission 130127) | Marine viral communities from the oligotrophic San Pedro Time Series (SPOT) site, San Pedro Channel, CA, USA - 21 SPOT_SRF_2011-04-29 | ecosystem: Environmental > Aquatic > Marine > Strait...
ATAGTTACTAGGTCGCTTTTGTATTCTGTCTTTTGACCTACAGACCTAAAGCATACTAGACCGTTATAAGCCTTATTATAAAAGTCTGCACTGCCGCTAATATCGTACAGGTTAGGCTTTTTAAATACGCCGTTATCGCTTTCTATTTTTCTGGGGTGTGCTACTAGGAATAGGTGGGTATTGGTCTGCTGGCAAAACTGCGTTATTTCACTTAGTAGCTTACCTATGTATGTGAAGTCGCGCTGGGCGCTGTGGTCCAGCATATTCCAGGGGTCTATTACTAGTACGTTTACGCCTTTTTGGAATACCAGCTGCCTAAACGCGTCTAGTATACCTTTTAGCGTTAGGTTTTCTAAGTCTATTTTTATCCAGTAAAAATGTTCTTCTATAAAGTCTTTTGTATTATTTAGGTCGTCTGTGCCGCAGCTTTTACCGTTTAGTTTGTCAGCTATACGCTTTATATGACCTTCGTATGGGTAGCTTTCTGGGCTAAACATAGCGCATCTAAAGTTGTATTTAGTAGCTATATTAACTAAAACCTGGTCTATAAAGTCAGACTTACCGCTATTAGGTATACCAGTTACTACAGTCCATTCGCCAAAAGCCATATTAAAATAGTTATCGCTTTCGCCTAGGTTTATACTATAGTTTTTTATACCGTTTTCGTTATAGTTTAGTACGTTATTCCATATATTATTTAAGTTTAGTACGCCTTCTAGTGGGAAGTTCTTAGCGTCGCTAATAATTTGCCGTAAGGTTTCGCCACCTTTTTGTATTAAAACTTCGTTAGCGTCTTTGTAATCGCCAAACTCGACGTATTTACAGCGGTAAGCGCCTAACCTTCTAGCAAGTTCGTTACGTAGCTGTAGCCCTGGCTGGTCGTTATCGGTGCATAGTATTATTTCGTCTTTGTCTTCAAAGTACTTATAGCAGTTGTCTAAATAGTCTAGCTTTTGCGTTCCTTTACTGGCGCCGTTAGGTACACTACAAACGCTGTATAAACCAGCTTCGTGTAGGCTTAGCGCGTCCATCTCGCCTTCTACTATATAGCAGCGCTTTCTGTCTTTAAGGTTGTCTACACCATAAAATATAAGTTCAGCGCCAGAAACCATTTTAAAGTTTTTTTCAGCGTCCCTATATTTAACGTTTATTAGTTCGCCTTCCCTAAAATAATTAAAGTTGATCGTACGCCGTTTTTTCTGTACCTGTGGTATGTACTCTAAACTTTCGCCTATTTTCCAGTGTACTAGGGTTGGTTCTGTTATGGACCTACCAGCGAACCAATCTATAATACGGTTATTTAGTTCAGCGTTTACCTTTGGCGGCTTTGTATATTCCTTTTTAGGCGTAAATTTTACGTTACCAGCATAGCCGCAGTTATGGCAGTTATATACGCCTTCGTCTATATTTACGCTTAAACATTTGTCGCTTTTGTTTTTTCTGGTGTGGCTACATTTTGGGCATATTGTTTTGGTTTCGCCGCTGTTAGCCGTTAGGTGTATACCTAGGTCCTGTAGTTTCTGTTTGTATTCCATTTGTTTCTATTGTTTCGTTTGCTAACCTACAAAATAATCTAGTGCAAAAATTAGCATTTGTACTGTAATAATATAAATAGCAGTAAAATAAGCAGCTGCTTTTAGTAAAAATTTATGGTTTCTGTTTAGCTTCATAATTAACTTTTTAAAATTTCTATACATAATTCTTCTGGTATTTTACTGCGTTCATAATTACCTTTAAGCCCTTGAGTGCCTGTTCTACTTCCTCTAGGCGCTTGTTCGTGTTTGCATTTGTAATTATTATTAAAACACTGTGGTCTAGGCTGCCAGCCTGTAGGGTTGAATATACTATATAGGTTGTTAGTCCATATATCGGTAGGCTTAGCCCTGTGGTCGCCATATTTACAATACCAAACAGTAGCCCTAGGTAGGTTGTACATTATATTTAGTTTTCTTAATTTGCCTCTTGGGTTTTCTATATACCATTTATTAGGGTTTAATTTTTCTATAATTTGTAAAGTTTTTTGTACGTAAGCTATACCTTTTAAGGCTTCTTTTGTTTTTGGTGTGTGGTCTTTATTCCAGTGCGTACCTATACTAGCTACACTAAAATACGTACAAGGTGGGCTAGCCCAAAGTATATCTGGTTTAAAAGGTACTTTTTTAATATCAAATTTTAGAATATCTACTACATAATTTATACATTCAAAGTCGTTAATATCGCTAGAAAATACTTTATAGCCTAAACTTTCAGCTGCATTACCTACACTTCTACTTCCAGCAAATAATTCTAGTACTTTTATTTTAGTATTCATATCGTATAATTAAAATAAAGTTTGTTGCGCCTGGTGTTGCTTTAAACGCTTTATAGCTGCTTCGTAGTAGTCTTTGTCTAGTTCGCAAGCTGTTAAACTATAGCCTAAATTATGGCAAGCTATAGCTATAGAACCACTACCTAAGTGGGTGTCTAAAATCTTGTCGCCTTCTTTTGCGTAATTCATTAGTAAAAATTCGTAAAGTTCACTTGGTTTTTGTGTTGGGTGTATTCTTTTATCATCTTTTGTGTCAGTTATAAAACCCATTTGCCTTTGCTTAAATGTTTTAACAACTTTTTTAAAAGAAGTCCAGGCTAACTCCGCATCTGCGAAAACACTTTTATTTTGTGTTTCACAAATTTTATCCCATATGATCCAACACTTTGATACAGGTAGTTTATCTGTAAAATAATTTCCACCCCATATTATTTGGTTTTTACTAACCCTTTGCAGTTCTATAAAGTATTCTTGATTTGGTGTTTTGTTATCCCATTTAACATCCTTTAATTTTGGTCTATTGTCATTTACACCAAAACCATTTTTTCCCCTTGCGTAAGAAATCCCATACGGAGGGTCTACTATTGCTAGTTCAAAATAGTTGTCTGGGTATCTTGCCATTAGTTCCATATTGTCTTCGTTTGTTATTTCAATCATTTGTTAAAATTTATTTTATTGTTAGTTAAAATTTATATAAATAACGCTTTATGGCGCTGCTTTTTTCTAGCATCATTACTTCTTTTTCTACTTTATTAGTGTCGTTAAAAATAGACTGCTTAGGGCTGTTTATAGTCTGGCTTGTGTATTCTATACTATCTAGGTCGAATACCCAGCAGCCTTTAAAATCTATTACAGCGTAGTACCGTTTTGGTACATCTACGTTTAGTAGCGCCTGGTATTTATATACTTCTAGCATTTTGTCTATATACGCTTCGTTTCTAAATTTAAACTCTATTATACATTTTTGATCGTTGAAGTCTAAGCCTATAGCGTCGTAGTGGCTGTAGTCTTCGCCAGTCCATTCTAGCTTCCAGTCGTCTAAATTCAGTAGGAATACTAGCTGCTGTTCTAGTAAGTGTATTTTTTCTATACTATTTTTTGTGTGCATAGTCTAGTATTTACTGTGTGCATATTCTAGTATTTGTTTATATTCTGCTGGCGTTAAATTCATTTTCAAATTAAAGTCCTGTATTACGCCGTTATTAGTATTTGCTTTTACCATTTTAACGCCGTCTTCTAAATACGGTACCAATTCTTTAACGCCTTTTAGCTTGTTTAAAGCCGTAGGACGCGTTCTAAGCGCGTTTCGTTCCATAAAACGGTCTACATACCGTATACCATTTTTGTCGTTGTTACGTAGCTTTAAAACGCTTAAAAAGTTTTCAGACCAGAACTGGTCCTGTCTTAATTGTTTACAAACTTCATAAACTTTACGTAAGTCGTAGCCGTCTATACGTTCTATTCTGTCAAGGCAAACTTTCCATTTTTCAATAGTGGCTGGCGTCTTAGGTCTATACCTTTTAGGAAAAAGTTGTACGAAGTGTTGGTAGGCTTTTTCGACATTTTCAGACTTCGTGCATATATATTTATTATTATTATTAGTATTATCAATAGATATATTAGTTATAGTATTACTTTGTATCGGTTTTTCAGTCGACGGTTTTTCAGTCGACGGTTTTTCAGTAAGCGGTGCGTCTTTTAGTATGTAGTTATATGCTACTATCTTACCATTCTGGCGCAGCTGTTCGCGCTTTAAATAGCCTAACTGTTCTAGTTCAGCTATGGCGCTACGTACAGCGTCCCTACCATTTTTAAAGTGGTTTGTAATAAAATTTATAGTTATATCCTGGTCGCTTTTGTGGCTAAATAAATAGCAGTATAGCCCTGTGGCCTGTTGGCTTATACCTTCGTGTCTAAATATAGCGTTAGGTACTATAGTAAAGTGGTCGAATTTCGACGGCTTTATAATTCTGTTTAGTTTCATTTGTTACTGTTTCTGTTTCTAAGTTAGCACCTTATAAACGCCGTACCATAGCGTTACTGTTATCAAGCCTAATAATAACCAGGCTGTAGGTTTAATATATCTATTCATTTGTTAACTGTTTTAGCTGATCGCAAAAGGTACGTAATTCGCCGAAGTGTCTTATAAAGTCGCTAAACTTTATTTTATCGTCTTCGTATAGTTCCCATAGTACTTCTACTAATAAGTCGAATTCTATACGTGTCATTTTGCCGACGTATTCGTAGTTAAATTTAAACCCTTCTGGCGCTGTTTGTGTCCAGCGTACCTTTTGGTTTTCTTCGTCAAAGTATACAGCGTTGTAAATCATTTTTTAAAGTATTTGTCTATGGTTTGTTTACAGCCTTCAAAACTATTTAAGCAGTGCGCTGACCAGCCATTTAAACTAAGTTCTTTTAGCCATTTTTCTTGTGCATCTGTCATTTTATTACGCCCAGCTTTTAATTCAATAGCTAGCCCTACAAAGTCGCCACTAGGACAAAATACCATAACGTCTGGTATTCCAGCCTTACCGCCTAAATACTTAAATTTAAACCGTTCAAAAGGCGTGCGCTTACCTTCGTTTGGAATATGCGCCGCTAATACTTCTGGGTATTGTGCCGCTAAATACTGCATAACAGCATTTTGTAGCTTGTCTTCTGGACCTAAGTATTTGTGGTAGTGGTTTGGCATCTATATCGGTTAGTGGTTTGGCATTGTGTTATATTACATTCTCGTACTTTAACAGACGGTATTTTATTACCTGGTAGTCTATTTGTAGTTTATTATATTTTTGTACTAGTTGTTCTAGCGTTAGTTCGTCTGTTTTTTCCTTATCTAAAGCTTCTGCTATTTCGTAAAGTTCGTAAAAATTTTCGTCAAGTTTGCTATTAAATTTTCGCATATATGGTAATTCAGCTAAAGCGTGCATAACTGTAGCGTGGTTTTTATCCAAACTTTGCGCTATTTTATTTAAGCTGTAGCGCCCTAAATTTCTACATAAATAGTAGTATAAAGCCCTAGCTTCTATATATATAGTTTGCCTACATTTTAAGCCTAAGTCTATACCGTAAAAGTCTTCTACTAGTTCCCTGTATTTTTCCATTTTCATTGTTGTAAAATTTAAAAATTAACCTAAAACTATTATACCGTCGTCGTTTCTTTTACCGTCGTAGCCTAGTGCTACGTTAGTGTCTTGGTAGTACTTCCAGTCTGCAATAGCTTTCTTATATTCCTGTCTACCTTTTTCTATAAGTTCGTCGCTAAGTACGTAGTTTTCAACACTATACGGCGCGTTGGTTTCTATTGCTATAAATACTAGTTTATTTACGTTTAACATATCCATATAGAAAGCCGCCTGTATGTGGTATTTATATTTATATACGTCGCTTAGAAACGCCCTAGGGCTGTTATCCTGGCACGTTTTAACGTCGCTAATAAACCCAGCTACTTTATTTACGCAGTCTGGGCGTACGCGAACCTTTATACCTTCATATTCTAAATAGTGGCTTAGTTCCATTTCGCCTAGTACGTGGTCTTTAGCTTGCTGGTTTTTATCTAAGTTTTCTAGTATTGTAAGTATACGTTTATGGTCGGCTTCGTCTAGTACTTCTTTGCCTTCTGCTTTCGCTTGGTGTTCAGCGTATAGTTCTTTACCAGCTTTTGTTCGCCTGTCTATTTTTGGTATTATATGGTAGTCTTTATAAAATTCGCTAGGTTCGTATATAGCCGTATGTACAGCAGTTCCAAACGCCATACTAGGCGTGCTTTTAAAGTCTGCATTTAGGTAGTGGTGTACGCTTTTTTTAGCTATCATTTTTAAACCGCTGGCGCTTATATAGTCCTTTTTACTATGGTATTCTGCGTTAGTGTCTTTTACTATTTTCATTTGCTTATAATTAAAAAGCCCAGGCGCTAGGCGCCCAGGCTGTTGTTAAAACCTACCAGGGTAGGTCTGCGCCCCCTTGCGCTACTTTGGTTTCTTTTTGTTCTGTAGGCTTATATGTATTAAACGACATACTTAAACTACCGTCGTCGTTTTTCCATAGGTTCGCTTTATATTGCGTGTCGCCTCTGTATTCGCTTTTAGCGTCTTGTATATCGTCTTGTTTTAGACATTCTACAAGTAGTTTTGGTGTTATTAAAACATTAGCTAAAAGGTTTTGTGGCGCGTTATCGCCAGGGTTAAATAGCCTTACGCCGTTTACATACTTTGTTTTCGTGTTACTCATTATATATTAAATTTTGCAGTTATCTGCTGGTTATACTCTTTTTTCATTTTGTAATTAGCCAGTACTTTTTTAGCCTGGTCTGCCGTACCCTTTAGGGTTGCGTTTAGTTGGTTTTCTGTTAGCCAGCTTTTGTTATCTTGGTTACTAACAGCGTTACCTACTTCGTCAGCACTAGCTATACTAGTGTCTAGTCCTATACCTAAATAGCCTAACGCGCGCCCTAAAGCGCTAGTAAAGCCGTTTTCTAAAAACGACGTTTTATTTATGTAGCTACTATCGCGGTATTCCTGGGCGTGTGCGCTTACCATTTCGTTACCGTCTGGATCCAAAATAGTAGCTTTAAATACGCCTTCTTTGTCGTCTAAACTTACTAGGTCTTCGACTATTCGCCAGCCATTATAGGCGGCTTCTTTTCTAAAGTGTATAAGCCGTTCGTTTACGGTTATATACTCCTTACCTTTTATATTTACTGTTTTCACTTGCTTATAATTAAATTAAAAGTTACATCTATACTAAAGCCAGCCTTATGTAACGCGCGAAGTTCAGCTACTCTAAAAGTTTCTGGGCTATCTAAACGCGTATATACCGTAGGGTATTTGGCGCCTATTAGTTCGCATATATCTTTTAAAGTGTAGCCTAGCTTTCGCATTTCAGCTGTAAATAAATCTTTATACATATTGTATATTTTACCGCTAAATTACAAACTAATTTTAAACTATGCAAACTATTTTTAAAGTATTAAGATAAAAAAACCTACCCAGCGCTAGGCATACAGGTAGGTTTTCGCAGCAAACAAAGGGGACGTTTTAACTTTGTATTACGGTTGTAAATTTACTAGTAGAAGTAGCCGCTACTGGGTTGTCTTGGTTTGGCTTATGTGCTATTATATTGTACCTATTTGATTTTACGCTATATTCTAAGCTGTCTAGTATTAAGCTGTCTGGTTCGCTAAAGTTTGTAAAGTTTATACGTATTTTATCCATAGGCGTAACTGGCGCGGTTTCATTATTATATACTGTACCTTCGTACCTAGTTACAATAGTCCTAAAGTCGTCTAGCTGTTGCTTTTGTGTTTGTAATACTGGCGTAGAAATACTAAATAAATTACTAACATCATAAACACCTGTATAGTCTAGTACTAAGCCGTTTAGTGGGCGTTCTACTTCTAAGTCGCCTATTATAACATTTGTAGTAGTGTCTTGCGTTAGTGTTATTGCATTTGCTTGGGTACTTGGGCTGTCTAAATATAAAATCGTGTTGTCTACATAAACGCCCTGGTAGTTTAGTAAAAAGCTTTCTGGACCATAAATACGTAAATATACAGTCTGGCTTTGCCCAGCTGCCGCTGGTAGTTTGGCTATACTTATGTCTTGACTTATCCATTTATTAGCGGACGATATAGCCGCGTCTTCAAAAAAGAAGTATTTTACTGTAGTGGTCCAGTTTTCGTTAGCGCTATCGTAATAGTATGTAGGTCCGTTAGTAAAGTAAAGCTGGCACCAGAATTTATTATAGTTTGAAGAAGTCTGTAAACCTGTAGCTTTATAGTAGTAGCTTAGCTTTAGTTTTAAATCTAAATCGCGAGGGTATATATAGTTACCAGTAATAGCTAGGTTTGTAGGCGTGACGCCAAAATTTGTAGCTGTAGTTTTAAAACTACGTACACCACTAAAAGCTATTTCGTCTGTAACAAAACTACCACTAGATATGGTCCAGTGGTTTGTATTTTGAAATTCAAAACCAGCGTCGTTTTTATAGCTTAAATTAGCTTTAACTGGTTCAGTTTCGTACCTTATAGCTTTATAGCCGCGTTCAGCTTCGCGTGTTAGGTCTTGGTCTAGTGGCTGTAAGTCTGTACGTATAGTTCTTAAACCTTCGTAGTAGTAGTCGCCTTGCAAAGTACCGCTGCTGTTAAATCTTTGGTAGTATAAGCTTTCTATATCGCCTTTTAAATACGCCTGGCGCATAGTTCCTATACCACTAGGTATAGCGTCGTTATCATCTATATAGTTTTTAACGTAGTCTATTATAGCCTGTTCGCTATATAGGCTATTATTTAATACTACATATTTACCGTTTGCTTGGAATACCCTACTATTTACGCTTTTTAGTACGTTTTCTAAAAATTCTTTTACGTTAAAAAATTCGTAGTCGTCGCTTAAAAAAATGCTTTCATTTATAAAGGTATTTACATAGGTTAAAAATTCAGACCTATTACCAAAAAAATCGTATACGCTTAGTTCGTTGTTAATAATAACGTCTAAACCTAGCCCAGTTTTATTTATTGCAGCGCATATTACACTAGCTAGGCTGGCTTGAATTCTTTGTAGCCCTGTATTTATACTATAAAAAGTGTTATCTACAAAAAGGTTGTCTAAGTCGCCTAGTCCGTCTATAGCTGTTAGCTGTATAGCTTGGGGGTTTGGCATCATTAGTTCTTTAAACTGATCGCTAAGTAGCCAGCCAGTCCAGAATAGTGTATAGTTGTCTTGGGTTTCTGTAAGTATAGCGCTTACGCAGTCTACAGCTTCAATTATACCGCCGTCGTTAATAACGCGGTTTTGTAAAAAAGTTCCTGTATTGTAGTAGCTACCGTTTATACAGTCAGCAGCTTCTACTATACCGCCGTCTAGCTGTACTTTGTTTTTAAATTCGTCGCGTATAGCCTGGGCTACATATACTTCTACTTTGTATTCGCGTTCTGGTTCGTTAAAAAAATCGTCGTAGTTAGTTTCGTCTGTTTGGTATAGGTTTATACTACAGGTGCTACCAATTATAGGGCTATAAAAGTCGTCGTCGCCGTCCCATTTTATTTTAACAGGTTCAGCGCCACCTACTAACGGTAGTATGTCGCCTGTATAATTGTTTTTTAAAATGTCTAAACGTCTACCGCTGCCTTCGTGGTCTTCAAAGTCTAACCTATATTTTACGCCGTACGCCATATTTTTTTATTTAATTCTACCGCGTTGTTTTTCAGCGCGTTGAAGTGCTACTACTAGGTCTTGACCGTTTAATCTAAATTCGCCACCTACGTTTACTTGCTGGGCTTGTCGGCTGCCTATCATATTTTTAAGTTTATCTAGTGGCGCTATTACTTCTGGGTTGCTTTTAGCGCCAGCATATTCGCCCATAAGTCCAAGAGTAGGACCGCTAACTATACCGCCATTAGCAAACGCTGCTACAGCGCCGCTACGTGGTCCGCTGGAAGTTGCGCCGCCTTTGCCTTTACCTTTTCCTATGTTAGCAGCACCAGCTTTTACTGCCGAACCTATAGCTATTAAAGCTATACCAGCAGCTATAGCCAAAGGACCTTGTAAAGACGTAAGCGCTTCTTTTATAGCTTCTATAGCTATACCATTTTGTAAAACTAGTTTACCCATTTGTATAGCCATATTTGCTAAGCCAGTAAGCATAGTACTAGCTAAAGCGCCTACTAAATTGCCGCCGTTTGCTATAGCGTCGCCTAAGGCTTCGCCAATACCCATAGCTATATTTTGTAAATTACTAGTTACAATAGCACCAACAGCTAAGGCGTTTTCCTGGGCTATCATTTGCTGCTCTAAACCTTTAGCCCTTAGTACTTCATTTGCAGCGCCTAACCTACTACTTAGTTCTTCTGTACTGCCAGCTACACTAGCCGCTAACATAGCTACAGGGTCTGTAGATACAGTTTGCATTTCGCCTAGTAAACTACTTCCAGCGTCTAAGTTTAATTGCTGGGTAGTACCCATAGCAGTACCAGCTGTAGCACCTAGGGCGCTTACTGTAGATACTGGCTTTCTAGTTGTTTTGGTTGTTTTGGTTGTTTTGGTTGTTTTTGGTGCGGCGGCTGTTTTGTTCTTTTGTTTTTCTAAGTCTTCGTTAGCTTTTATAGCTTCGTTTACTACTACTAACTGTTTTTTATATACGTCTATTTCGTCCTGTACTTTTTGTACCCTATACTGTCCGTCTTTATAGCCGCGTTTGAAAAGGCCTTGTTTTCTTTTTTCTAGCGCTTCTATTTTTTCGCCTAATTGTGCGGCGTCCATTTGTTCAAGCGCTACTTTATTAGCTTCTTTTTGGCTTTTTCTATATTGTACTAAAGCTACAGTAACAGCTGCTATAGCGGTAGCTACAGCTAGTATAGGGTTAGCTATCATAGCTGCGGTTAAAA
>Ga0181398_1000614_pt1 | contig 10685 bp, 21 predicted proteins | sample 21SPOviralmetaG_FD_130127 | JGI IMG/M metagenome (GOLD analysis project Ga0181398, IMG submission 130127) | Marine viral communities from the oligotrophic San Pedro Time Series (SPOT) site, San Pedro Channel, CA, USA - 21 SPOT_SRF_2011-04-29 | ecosystem: Environmental > Aquatic > Marine > Strait...
ATACTTTAAGATTGGCACTTTTATCGATCTTGAGTTCACTGACGAGGAGAATGAGTTCCTGACTCGTATCAGCAACTCTGAGTCTTTTGACGAGGTTCTTGATATCTCCAAGGATATCCAAAAATATACTAAGGAGTGTGCTGAGAAGCAAAAGCAACAACAGCAGCAGCAACAACAGCAACAAAATATCACTGAAGACGGTCAAGAGACTGAGGAACAGGTGCAGCAACAATCGCCTGGAGAAGGTGAGAACGATACTGATATAGATGAAGATACCGAGAACTCTACAATCGATGCTCAGGACGATCCTGGAGCGGGGTGGGATGATGAATCATCTAATACTCAACGTGCTTTTAACGAGAGTCAACAAACACTGAACAATAATGGTGGCACTGAGACAAATTATGTTGAGTTGCCCGAGGTAGATCTAAAGAAAGCAGTCATCCCCTTCGATGATATTCTAAATCACCTGTCTGAGCATTACAGTGCTGAAGATATGCATGAGCGTTATGCTCAGTCATATGATTGGATCAGTGGCATGTATCAACAATTTAAGCATGATGCTGCTAAGGAAGTGAACTACCTAGTAAAAGAGTTTGAGATGAAGAAGTCTGCCGATGCTTATGCTCGTGCTACAACTTCACGCACTGGTGTGCTTAACACCAGCAAACTTCACACCTACAAGTATAACGAAGATCTCTTTAAGAAAGTGACAACCATCCCTGATGGTAAGAACCACGGTTTGGTGTTCTTACTTGACTGGAGTGGATCTATGTCAAATATCATGCTTGACACCATGAAGCAACTGTTTCAGTTAGTATGGTTCTGTCGCAAGGTAAACATTCCTTATGAAGTATATGCTTTCACCAATGATTCATGGCGTCTGAGCAAACCTGACGCAGGTAATTATTATGACATGCATACTGATCCTATGGTCAAAGAATGGCGTGCCGGTGACATCACCATTGATGGATCTTTTCGCCTGGTTAACATCCTGAACAGCAAGGTGAAGTCTAAGCAGAATGATGAGATGATGCAATATCTTTTTACTGCTGCATCTTCTTTCTCTGGTTATGGTGTTCCATATCCTCCTATGTTTACACTGTCTGGCACACCTCTAAATGAGGCAATCATCACCAGTAAGGAGGTTGTAAAGCAAATGATGAAGAATCAACGCCTTCAGAAATGTCACGTTATTTGCCTGACTGACGGAGAAGGGTATTGTCCATCGTTTAATCGCGAGCGTAAGTATACCCACAGCGGTGAAGTTGCCCGTGGACGTGCTCGCATTGGTTATAATACTATGCTCCGCAATCGTACCAGTGGACGTATGTGGAAGGTCAGTGAGTATCATTTCACTAACACTTGTATTGAGTGTGTAAAGAGTGAATTGCCTGGTGTGAGTTACATTGGGTTTCGTATTCTAGGACGTGGTGACATTCGCTCGTTTACATCTTACTTTGGCAATGGTACATCTAGCGATGAACTTCAGACTACCATTCGTAAGAAAGGCAGCGTTTGTGTGCGTTCAGAATCGTTTGATCTGATGTTTGGTATCCCCCAGTCAGGTCTCAATGTTGACTCTGACCTAAATGTAGATGACGATGCCAACAAAGCAGCGGTCAGTAAAGCGTTCCGCAAGATGTTCAAGGGTAAAAAGACTAATAAATTAGTATTAGGCACTTTTGTTGGACAAATTGCATGAGTTGGCATGTAAGATTGGAGGTGGGCAATTATTGCAATTTACGTTGTCCACTATGTGTAAGGGAGTCAGTACATAAGAATACAATTAACTCTATCCATCTATCATTAAAAGATGTTCAGAAGTTCTTGCCTAAGTTCTTCTTACATTATGAGGTTGAGCGTGTTGCATTATCTGGAGCAGTAGCAGAACCAACGTTAAACCCAGATTTTATTGACATTGTTAAGTATTTGATGGGATATAGCACAGTTGCCATTGATAGTAATGGATCGACTCGTGATACAAAATGGTGGGCAGAATTAGGTGCTACTGGTGTCAACTGTGACTTTGCTCCTGATAGTATTAAACCAAATAATAATAAGTATCGCATCAACTCAAACACCGAAAGAGTTATTGATAACATGCGAGCATTTATTTCTGCTGGTGGTGTAGCAGAGTGGAAGTTTATTCCATACGCACACAATGAAGATGAACTGAACGATCATCGTGCCATCGCTAAGAGTATTGGTGCTAAATTCACACTCATTCAACCCAGGGATGCAAAGAAATTAGATGATATAAACAATTCATCGATGTTTGCTGACGGTAAGGACATCAACCCATACCATGATTATGGAACGCCACACAACTATTGTAAGTTGTTCGGTAGCATGACACGATTGATAGAAATATCACCTGAAGGTATAATCTATCCATGCTGTATGATGCCCAGACAGTTCTATCAAGTCTATGAAAATTACTTCATCAGTAGAGACACAACACCCAATCTATCCTCTGATGGTAGACCAAAGTACCAATCATTCATCGACACTGTTGTACCTTTGATCGAAGGATCTGGTGGTATTGAGTCACTATCACTGTATAATCATTCGATCCGAGATATACTGAAGAATGATTTTTATACCAGTCTCCAGAAGGCATGGGATGATAAGTCGCACTTTTGTAATAACCACTGCGACCACAGTCAGTATAAACTATCAGTAGAGTAGACAGGTCAGATAGTGGCACACACTACAGATCTGACCCCCATCTATCCATTATAATAGTCTCATCGACAGGAAAGGAACATGCCTCGCACCGTGAACAGCACACAACACATCGACGCCTTGGTTAACACCTTTGGCACGGAACTGGATGCTAACATGGTCAAGGCATACTGCAACACTTCAAGTGTATCTTACCAGACCATCACTAAGTATCTCAATGAGTACAAAGTATCTCGTGGTCATTGGAATTTGACTGTTGAGGAAGTCAAGCAAGAATTAGAGCAATCAGTGAACAAGACTGAGGGACTTGTTCAGAATCTTATCCCTGAAAAAGATGATACTTTCGTCCAGTTTGGTAACTTCGGCAATCTTAAAAAAGTTATTGCGTCCCGTTCATTCTATCCTGTCTTTATTACAGGTATGTCTTGTAACGGTAAAACATTCGGTGTTGAGCAAGCATGTTCACAACTCAACCGAGAATTGATTCGTGTCAATATCACTGTAGAGACAGACGAAGATGATCTGATTGGCGGATTTCGTCTCGTTAATGGTGAGACAGTATGGCACAATGGTCCAGTGATTGAGGCACTACAGCGTGGTGCTGTGTTACTGCTTGACGAGGTAGATCTAGCATCTAACAAGATTTTGTGTCTCCAATCTATCATGGAAGGTAAGGGTATCTTCCTGAAGAAGATTGGTGAGTATATCAAACCCACTGCTGGGTTTACTATCATTGCCACTGCTAATACCAAGGGCAAGGGTTCTGATGATGGGCGATTCATCGGCACGAATGTACTTAACGAGGCATTTCTTGAGCGTTTCCCAATCACCTTCGAGCAAGAATATCCAACACCTGCTACTGAGAACAAGATTCTCCGTGCTATGTGTAATGAACTAAGCATCCCTGTTGTTGGTGACGTTGAGAAGTTCTTGGTCTATCTTGTAGACTGGGCAGATATTGTTCGCAAGACATTCCGTGATGGAGGTATCGATGAGATCATCTCAACTCGCCGTCTTGTTCATATCATCAAAGCATATGCTATCTTTGGTAAGAAGCAACTAGCAGTCGAAATGTGTCTCAATCGTTTTGATGAGGAAACAAAGTCATCTTTCCTCCAACTCTACACCAAACTTGATGGAGATTGTGAAGATGATGTAAACGAATGATAAGAGGTTATACATACATGTATATCGCTTCAGGTATACATGTCCTCTCTTATTCTACACGATCCAGAAGATCTGTACCTTGAGTGGTTGGAAAATCTTTTGGAAGAATATGATGATGACATTGACATGCGCTGTGATCGTTACGAGCAACTAGCACAACGTCACTACGCTTGACAAATGTCTCATTCTATTATAGACTGTACATCCCTCCTTCTGACTGACATGTTGACTCAGCGTGATCTCAACTCTCATGATGATTATGAGATTTTTGCCCGTTATCTAGGTATCGATTATGATACCTATTATGAGACGATGATCGGTGTTGATAATACCGATGAAGATGCAGCGGTAGGGATCAGCAATGCATCAAATGATACCAAGTAACATTTGATACTTGCCACCTCTGACCAATCTGCTATAATACAGGAGTCAGGCAAGGGAAGCGGAGACGTGACCCACAACCCACACACTAGCAGCACTTGACAACTGACCGTCAATCTGCTATAATACACACATCAGCGGAACGAGATGCGCCGCAACCAAAGACACTCAGTTGACAACCTCTTTTCTTATCATGCAAATCACCGGTTCTTCTTCCATCGCTGCTATCACTTTCGCTGATGATAGCATGGTAAACATCCGTTTCACCAGCAGCGACAAGGAATACGGTTTCCGCGCTAAGGATCTCGCAAGCGTACAATCCACTGTCCAAAATGCTATCGAAAACGATGGTTCTGTCGGCAAAGTGATTGCTGCTGCTCGCCGTGAAGGTCTTCTGACTGCTGTCTGATTTCCTTCTCTTTTCTTACACTTCATCTAACTAATCTTTTTTTATCATGCAAATCCTAAACTCTTCTTCAATCGCTGCTGTCACCTTCGGTGATAACAACGCCGTCGGCGTTCAGTTTATTTCCAGCGACACTGAGTATGGTTTTGTGGCAAAAGATCAAAATGCTTTCCGTGCTGAACTGGAAAGCACTCTCGCAGGCAAAGGTTCTGTGGGTAAAATGATTGCCGGTGCCCGCAAGTCTGGTGCCTTGGCGGCAGTCTAATCGCATAAAGGTTGACAATTGAATATCTAACGATTCGCACGCTCTCGCATACAAACCTCGGTAATTCTACCGGGGTTTTGTTGTATCTGATCATATAATACAACCAGTTCACGAACCGTCCACTGTGGGTGGATATGACGCTTAAATGCCTTATAATACAAAGGTAATCAAGGGAGGCACATGACCACCGCTTACACAGACAACCAGCAAGTCGAAGAGTTTACCATGGAGCAGTTCTATGCCATGCGTGACGAATTGTTCGCCCTGATCGATGCTTGTGAAGAACTGGAGGAGTCTAACTAATGGATCTTATCACCGTTGAGAGTGAAGACTGGATCTTCGAAGTTACTAAGAATGAGTACAAGAAGATGAAGAAGGTTTGCAAGAAAAACAATATTTCTATCGATTATTTCATGTACGAATTTCACCTTGAGGAGTCTACTGATCATGACTGATTATCTCGTTTCCGGTCTGGTTGAAGGTTATCGCATCGAGAAAACCATCACCGCCGTAAGTTTGCATCATGCTATCCGTCTTTTCGAAAGCATGTATTCCAACGCTCGAAACGTTTACGTTCTTGAATGAAACAATTCTTCCTCATCGCTTGACATTTGTTCTGATCTGGGTTATTATTAGTAAGTAATCAATCAACGGGCAATTAAGTCCGAGATTCAATGAACCAATTCTTTCAAGATGTTTTGACCCTTGGATACAAATCCAACAGTCAAGATAACCCACTCCACGAACACCAAGTTGAAGAACTGCTGATTAAGCATAATATCAACTACGTTGCTCAACCTAATGGCATCCAGAACAGTCCTGACTTTCGTGTGACATTGGAGAACGGCAAAACAATCGATATTGAGTGTAAGTCTTCCAAGCAAACTTATCCTACCTATAATGGTGGATTGCCTAAAAAAGGAGTGGTTTATATCTTTAGCAGTGCCAAGTATGATGATACCACTGTATACTTCGCGGAAGATGTAGTAAGCGAGCGTAAGCGTGAACTATACAATCAACTGGTAAATGATCTTAACAGCGTGTTAAAAACCTACCAGTTGGATGCAGGTTGGAATGAAGATCCTCGTGGATTTGACTTCTACATGAGAGCGATGTATACTCAAAGTGGTGCTGGAAAGAAAGACTATTTCACACACTCTGAGCGTAAACGCTGCGAATCAAATGTTCTCAATCACCGCTGGTAATTGTCAAGATGTTCTCTCCATTTATGGGGAGAACTTTTTTCATTCATGTATCACTGACCCTCCTTATGGTATGGGGATGGATCATTGGGATCATTCAGTTCCTAGCGTTGAGATATGGCGGGAAGTATACAGAACGCTTCGCCCTGGTGCTTTCTGTCTAGCATTTTGTTCGCCAGAATTATATCATCGACTGGCATGTAATATAGAGGACGCTAAGTTCATTATTAAAGACCAAATTATGTGGATGACTACCACTAAGATGGCAAAGACTAATAGATTGAAACCAGCACACGAACCCATTGTAGTAGCACAGAAACCTTATAAAGATTCGCTCAAGAGTAACTACGAAGAATGGGGATGTGGACTGATTGATGTAGAGAACACGCGAGTGCCTTGGGATAAAAAACCTCCAAAAGGTTGGGTCAAAGGTGGTGCTCAACGTCGCACATTTGGTCGCGAAGGTAACACCACCGGCGGTGGTAAAGAGTACGGCACAACTGATGCTAACCCTGCCGGACGTTACCCAATGAATATCATTGGAGAGGTACAATCAGAACATCAAAAGTATTTCTATGCTCCCCGTGCTACTAGAAAAGAAAAGGGAGAGCATAATGATCATCCAACGGTGAAACCTGTCGCACTAATGGAGTATTTGATAAAAATCTATGCTCCCACTTGCGGGAAGGTGCTAGACCCCTTCTGCGGATCAGGAACGACAGGAGTTGCAGCAATACAACAAAATAGAGAATTTACTGGCATCGATCTTAGCGAGCATTATATAAAGATCGCAACAGACCGTGTGACAGCGGTAGAAGCGTCTACAAGGGCATCAAACCCGCTTATGGATAGGTTATACTGACTTCAGTCAGAGGAACCCGATGAACGCCATTTACAAGATCATGATCGACACTGTGGAGTCTCCACAGCACCCCATCATCTATTTCCGCAAGTGCCGCAAGTGTAAGACCGCTAAGGGTGCCGATCGTCAGCACGATCGCATGGTGAGCGAGGCAGTTGAGGCATGGCGTCCATTCTCTCAGCAGATTCGTCGATATACTGTCTCCCGTGTGCCGGTTGACGTACTGACCCCAGTGGGTCGTGCCTGACCCATTCATCCCTTATAATAACAGAGTACCGGACAAACCCCATGCAAATCACAGGACACGGCGTCGTTGTTGACTTCTACCCACAAGGCAGCGGTGAGCATCGTTTTTCTAAGCAAGTCAAGTTTGAGAACGGTCAAACGTCTGTATCCACAGTTCTCAAACTTGAGATGAAATACGAGGTTCACAGTCGTCTTGCACAAGGTGGGGAAGTTACCGGTTTTAATCTTGATCCTATCTCCCGTAATGTTTATTCTCCGATGATGTGCTGATGCTGTACGTCTTGCCCGTCGTTATCATTATTTTCTCTCTATTTTCATGATGAACACCTCACTGACTCAAGAACGCATCGCCGACTATTGTGAAGAGTATACAGCAATTATTCGTGTTGCATATATTCGCTGGCGTATTCATTGTCATTACCAAGGTATCATGAACGATGATTCTCCTGAGTATCATCAAGAGAAGATCGAAATGTTGACCGCTGGTACTGATACCCACATGCCTCAGATTGAGATCAGTGAGGGTAAGAAATACTTCAAGATTATCGTCAATCGTTCTTGTCATTCTTTTGTGAATAAGCAGACTGGCGATGTATACAAAGCAGCGTCATGGAAGCAACCAGTTAAGGACGCAAGATACAACATTCTCGATGATGTTGCCCGTGAGCATTGTTTCAGTTCTGTTGATCCTTTCGGTTCTTATCTTTACAAATGAATTACACTCTCAAGCAACTTCAAGACCGAGTATCATCTATGATCAAAGAACAGGGGGAGGATGCAGAATGTGCCGCATGGATTTATACCAAGAATGATTGTCATTTGAAGGATGAAAATGGTGAGATTGATTATGACAACAATGTAGAAGATCCTGAAGTTCTTGCACGTATCTTCTATCAAGTTGGTGATTCTGATTACATCTATCAGTGCATTCAAGATGAAGTGGATGAAGCAACAGAAGAGCAATCATCATGAAGTATACCAAAGAACAACTGATTGATGCATTAGTTCGCGAGTGGGAGTATCTGTGCCACGATGATTACAATCCTGAAGATGATACTCTCGAAGAGTATCGCCTAAAAATGGAGTGTTATTCATTGGAGGAATTGATCGAAGAGACATCAACTGGAGAAGGTTACACTCTTGACGATTTTATGGAGAACCACGGATGAAAACTCGTGAAGTCAAAAAGTATCTCAAACAAAATGGATTTGAGATACTTCGCACAAGAGGTAAACACAACGTTTACTTCAATCAGCAACTGAACAGGAAACTAACCACTAGCAAGACAAGTTCAGACCCGATGTATTTTAAGCAGATAATGCGAGACGTGGAGAGAATTCTAGGCACGAGGTAACATATGTTACAGTGTATCATATGATCGTTGACCTACCCTGTCCAATCGACTAGATTGACTTCAGTCAAGCAAACCACCATGAACGTCAAAGTTTCCCACCTTCTCGCCGACCCTTACAACAGGATCAAATATTGTTACGAATTCTTGGAGCAATCTGACGATCAAATGTATCAAGCAGCAATGCGTCGTATCTATCACTTCCTGTCCGAAGTTTCTGATTGTGAGGCACACTACTGATGCAAATTACGAGAGATGAGATTAACAAACAATTGCAAGATCTTCGCTGCGAGCGTGATGCTTCTCTCAGAAAAGTTGATCTCCTTCAAGAATGTATGAACGAGTTAATGCGTAAACGTAAACTATTAGCAATTCTTTCTAAGTAATTCTCATGCACACTATTGCTCTCTCGAATCGCATCATCAAAGGTATCAACACTCCGGTGGTGACTGCTGATGGTTTTGATATAGATACCATCGAAGATCGCCGAAATAGATTAAGAGCAGATATTGATAGATTACAAGACAAGTTTGATACATTCTCACAAATGGCAGATATGATCGATCACGAATGGAATAGACTAAAAGAAAGTAACGGATTTTAATCATGAGCGAAATCAAACAAGTTCTACAACAAACAGAAATGATGAAAGAAGATCTACAACTCATCCTAGATGACATCAATCACATCAGAAGAATGTTGGATAAGGTTGATTACGATCCACAAGCAGATAGCGAGGTTTCAGCACCTTATGTCATTGGATATTGTGGATCAGCACTAACAACAGTTTCCGAGAACATTTCACACTCATTAAACTTGCTCTGATTATGTCACCCCGAATTTATAAGATCACCACATTTATCAAAAGTAACACTAACCCAAGCAAATGGTTTGATGATACGCTGTACGAATGTTTGGAGGATAATGAGGACATTTTGGAAACTAAAGTTGAATCGATTGGTGAGCAACTGGAAGACGAGAGCGAGGGTCGATCAAATGTTACACTGTAATAAATGATGCTTGCATAATCCCTTGAAGTATGGGATTCTAGAGGAGTCAAAGGAAGACCCATGATCAGACGCCACGCCACCGCAGAAGATTTCCAGAATTGGGAGACTCTCGCCGCTTCTATGAGCGATGCTGAACTCCTCTATGCTGCCAGGGACTGCCGTAAGGTTGAGTCACTCTGGAGGAACCATGATCCCATGGTTGAGGGATTCTACAGCGATCAGGCATCCACTTTCGGAACTGTCCTACAACGCCGCAGAATCGGTCGCTGACCGACTAGGATAAGATCAATCAAACAAAGCAACCAAACCTCATGCGACTCAAGTTCTGGAAGAAGCAACCTCGCCTCAGGCAGCGAACCGAGGCAGAATTCCTTCAATGGATTCTCCTGAATTATCTGGACAGGGATCTGATCGATTATGAAGTCTACGAGAATCTGAGCGAGAATTGCGAGTCGGTGGATGAACTGAATTGGATCATGAACAAGATCGAGCAGTATGCCACCGTTTGAGATGACAACCAAAATTTATACCCTTTTTTCTGACCTTATGACCTATACCGATCCCTGCACCTATGCTCTACAGGCAGACAAAGAACTGATGGAGATTCACAACGCCTATAAGGTCACTGCGACCACCCCTGAGGAGGGTGAGGTATCCTACGAGACCTTTGATGAGCAGTTGGCACGCAAGATCCATTCCGACCTGCTGTGCCGCCAATTAGATAAGGATGGCACCCACAGCGTAAGAATTAGTATCAAATGATGCTTGGTATAAAATGATGCTTGACCTTACCGGTCATTTCTGCAATACTTAATTCATCAGCAAGCAACCCACCATGGACAACAACAAAACAATCGAACTCGACATCGACGCCATTAGGGAGTTTTGCATTTCGAACTCTGAGGCAGATTTTGAAATGGTCATGGATTTTGTAGAGTCACAGATCGCTCCTTTTGAGGCAGATGACGAACTCTGCGACCTTACCCTGGAAATCATGCTTGAGTGTGCCATATGATACATGGTATCAAATGATGCTTGACCTGACCGGTCATCCCCTGTATATTAAAAGAGTCAAAGGAACCCCACCAACCATGCGTAAGATCGAAA
>Ga0181398_1000615_pt1 | contig 10682 bp, 10 predicted proteins | sample 21SPOviralmetaG_FD_130127 | JGI IMG/M metagenome (GOLD analysis project Ga0181398, IMG submission 130127) | Marine viral communities from the oligotrophic San Pedro Time Series (SPOT) site, San Pedro Channel, CA, USA - 21 SPOT_SRF_2011-04-29 | ecosystem: Environmental > Aquatic > Marine > Strait...
ATTTACCAAGCAACTAATTGGTTATATCAGGGTAATAAACTAAGGTTCAATGATAGTTGGGATTTCAAATGGGAAGAAGGTGGTGAATGGCACCACGGAAGAACTTCCTATGTAAAATTTGGAACAAATAATCCCAAAGAAATACAAAAAATGACATCATCTACATTTTGGATAAAGAAAAATCCAAGAAAACATAGATATGTGTACATTTTATTAAAAGGTGGGGAAAGGAGAAAGTTAATGAAAAACATTAAGCACCCAATATTCCCTTATCCTAAAGAAAATGAAGAATTTGTAGAAGAAATTCATAGAATGGACCCAATAAATTTGGAAATTACAAAATAATTTATTATATTAGTAAAATTATGACAGAAGAAAGAGAACTTGAAGAAATTTTAATGGAGGCTCACTCATATGGATTAAGAAATGAAGTAATAGAAACAGCTTCTAAAATTATGAGTAGTAATCCAAAAATAAGAAGAGTAGATGCATATCAGCAAGCTTTTAAAGAATGGGTAAAGTAGAAGGAAAACATTATTGTGATGCAACTAAGGTAAGTATAGCACCTATTTCTAAATCTATCGCTAAAGATATGATTATAAAGAAACATTATACGCATGCTTGGACTATGTGTAGATATGCATTGGGTATCTATCATACAATGGATGAAAAGGATATCTTTGGAAACGATAAAAAGTTAATAGGGGTAGCGGTATATGGGTTTCCAGTAGGAGCAAAGGCATCAACATCGGTTTGTGAAGGACTTACAAAAGACAATATCTTAGAGCTTACTCGTTTATATGTTGATGACGGATATGGAAGCAATATTGAGTCTTGTTCACTTGGAAAAACGTTTCAATGGTTAAAAGACAACGATAAAAACATCAAAGTTCTTTTATCTTATGCTAATAATGGACAAGGACACTTAGGTGGAATTTATAAAGCAACCAATTGGATTTATCAAGGGTTAAATACTGATATAGCTCTGATGCCAAATTGGGGTATCTCACTAACTAAAGACCCGTTTGATTGGATTCACTCAAGAACTGTATTCAACAATTGGGGAAGTGGAAATCTTGAGCATCTTAGAAAAGCAATTGGTAAGCAGGGGTATAAAGAATTTTGGAGAAGAGAAGAACCACCAAAACATAGATACATCCAAATACTATCTCAGAATAAAAAAGAAAAAAAAGATTTGATGAAAAGGTTAAAGCATGAGATTCGACCTTATCCAAAAGAACTAAACGATTACAATACTGAAGTGGTACACCATACAACATATGCACCCGAAGAAAGTAATGAAATAAACTTTTGGTAAAAATATTTGGATAATTAAAAAATTATTCTTATATTAGCATAATAAACAATAAAACTTTAAAATTTAAAATATGATGAAATTATTAGATAACGATTTTTTCGAAAATTACAAAGGGGGATTACGAACTAGTTGGGTTAATCGATTGATAACTAATATCCGTCCAGATGGATACAAAACATTTGAAGATTTGTATTTAAAAACAAAGGATGGTACAATAATTACACTTCCACCTTTTTTACAAAGATTTTTACAAGAAGTAGTTTGGCAAAAGAATGAATGGAATAAAGCTAAATCATTTATGACTTCAGCTACTACTGCAACTTCAATGTTCGAATCTTTTATATTTGTTAAATTAGATGTTCTTATATCTGAATTAGAACAAAAAATTATAGATTATGAGGAAAATGAATTATTAGAACAATTAAAACATGCTGAAGAAGCTTTAAAATCACTTAAATTAAGTAAAAGAAAGGGTGCAAAAGTTGCACAAATAGATGGACAAAGTAGAACAAAATTATCTATCGTACCTTTCTTTAATAATAAATACAAAATTACTAAGGCGTGGAAACAAAATATTTATGATGAAGCTGGTAATTTTTTAGGAAGATATAACTTACAAAATCGGTTTTGGAAAGATATTCCTTATGTAGTTCAACAATCAGTTTACCAAACTCCTATTTATAGTGTTGTTATTACAGGTGGTACATTAGATATGATTGTAGATTCTCTTATATCAAAACAAGAGGGTGAAAAATTTACTTCTTGGCAAAAGACTTATCATGGTAGAGTTTTAAGTCTAATGGGAACTTATATTAATAATACAATTGACCAACCATTGAAAGATTTTTGGAGTACCCATATAAATCAAACAGGACAATATAATTCACAACAAGCAGGACTTGAAATGTTTTTATCTAAGTTAGCATATTACACTTCAATGGATACTTGGAGTGGCGTTGATACTTTACAAAAAGTATTAGATGGAAAAAATGAGGCACCTTCTCAAGCGGCATTTGAAACTGTAAAGAAATACATAGATGAAATTAAAGATTATTATGGTACATTAACTCAAAAAGATGCATCAAAATTAAAAGCAGTTGATGTTATGAATTATGTTTTGTTCAGATGGCATTTAGAAAAAGCAGATAAAAAAGAAAAACACTTTACTCAATATGATTTACCAAAAGATTTACAAATAAATAATAGTAATTTGTTTGTTCAAAAGTTTTTAGAGATGAATAAACAACTAAGAGCAAAGTATTGGAAAGATGAGAATGGTGAAGAAAAGTTAAACACATTTAGTTATGAAGAAGTTACTCATCTTGGGAAAACAACTATTCAAAATAAAGGTGGAGGATATGTAGGGGGATGTTCAGCAGAATCTGATTTCCACATAGAAATGAGATTATCAAATTTATCAGAATACTTCAACACATTCTTAGTAAAAAAACTAAAAGATGGACTTATAATTAAATTCCAATCTACTTCAATGCCTTCTTATGAAGAAGTTGAAGTATTTAATGATTTTGTAGATACTCGTGGTGAAATTATAGACCAACGAACTGGTAAAAAAGATAATCACAGGGGACATGATAAGTCAAAGTATAATGATGGTGATAATGGATTAAAAAATTTAAAACCACAACCTTCTAAAGATAACTTAGAATATAATAAAGATAATTTAATTGGAGTTTGATAAATCAAAAAAAGAGTTAGTATATAACACTACAAATCATAGAGATAGCAAGCTTATTGAGCTTGCCACTCTTTGTAGTGATACAAATCGTAGATTAGTTTTAATTACACCAACAATTAAGGAATATCCTTTGGAAATTAACGAATGTTTTCGTATATTAGGGGATGACCTTCTGATTTATGAAATGAATATGGGTATGGGTACTGTTTTAGCTAGTAGGGCTAGAAAATATGTTGAATACATAGAAACTGCTGAATTATATGAGTAATATAAAATTTGTATCAATTGAAACTGATTCTCACAATAGAGTAGAGAGAAAATTATTACATAGTTGTAATATTCATAATATTGATATTCAAATTATTGGTAAGGGTATTAAATGGGAAGGGTTTGTAACCAAATTTGAAATTATAGTTGAATACTTATCTCAGATTAGTGAAGAAATTGTGTGTTTAACTGATTCAAGAGATGTATTGTATATGAGTGATGCTAATAAAATATACAATACATTCATAGAAAACTTTGATAAAGATAGTATTGTTTTTAATGGAGAAACTCAATGTTTTCCAGAGCCAGAATTTGCTGAACTACATCCCAACCAACATAAAAAATATAAGTATTTAAATTCTGGGTGTGTTATTGGTAGTAGAAAAATATTATTAGAAGCTGCTAAAAAAGCTATAAAACTATACGAAAAAACTGAAATAAATGATGACCAGTTTCTAATTCAAAAACTTTTAATAGATGATAAATTAGATGGTAAAATTACATTAGATTATGAATGTAAAATATTTCAATGTGTTTGGGATAATGATTGGGGAAGAAGTAATAATTTTGACTTAATTTATTCTAAAGACGATATTTATAATAGATTAACGGATACACATCCATTAATATTTCACTTTCCTGGTCCAACAACAACGGATTCGCAGGTTTGGAAAATACTAAATGAAAACTATTCTAATATAATAACAAATAAATTTTTTTAAATGAAAGATAATCCCACATGCCTAATTATCCCTAACTACACAAATTTTGGGATGGCCAAAGATATCAACAGAGATAGTTTTCTTTTGGTTTTTAAATCATTTTTGGATAATACTGAAATTGGTAAAACATGGAAATGGATACTTCCATATCCTGATTTTGACAACCACCCTGGAATCATAAATCAGTTTGAGTATCCTAATGTTGAATTAGTTAAAATGGATGGAGTTGACTGTTTTCCACCTAAAATGCGTGTAGATTATCCTCATAAATTTTTTAATAGAATAGTTGAAAAACATCGTAGTAGATTTAATTTAATTTGGAGCCACCTGCCAGAATGGACAAATTCATTCGTTATAACAAGAATATATAATGCAAATCAACCAATAATTGGATATTGCCATTGGAGCGAAATACCTGAAAATGGTGCTAGAACCGATAATTCTTTTTGGACAAATCTTAGAGGTATTTTACAAATGAAAGTATGTGGAGTAAACTCAAACTATCAGAAAGGTGTTATTCTTAAAAATGCAGCTAAAGATTTCCAACCACATATTGTTGAGAAGTTAGATGAAATTATCCAACCTTGGTATTTAGGATGTGATTCAGCTACTCCATCAAATGGGTATGATGATAAAACAATCGTATTTAATCATAGAGAAGGTGTTTATACTGGTTCTAAATGGTTTTGGGAAACTATGGATGAGTTATGGAAAGAAAGACAAGATTTCAAAGTTTATACTACCTTAAAAGAAAAAGGTAAACCTTACACAAAATATATTGGAGCAGCTGATAGAAAAGTGTATTTAAATCAATTATCAAAAGCACATTTTGGTGTAGGTACGTTTCAAGGTTATTCAGCTTGGAGTATGAGTACAACTGATGGATTTTCAGTAGGTGTACCATATTTACTACCAAATGATTTTTGTTATCCTGAAATGGTAGGTAATGATTATCCTCTTCTTTATAATGGTAAGAAGGAATTCAAAGAAATGGTTATTAAGTTATTAGATGGTGATATTAAAAGACCTGATGTAACCCATCTTGCCCAATCTCTTTTATGGGAATCACAAATTGAAAAATATTGGAATGTTGAGAAAAATTTTATTAGTAATCTAAGAACAAAATTTAACGATTAATGTACAAAAATTGTTACTACCAACGAGAAAAGAACCTCGTTCACATTTGGGATGATAAGCAGGGATATAGAGCATTTCCTTATACCCGATACGCTTATGAAAAAGCCGAAAACGGACCATTCACCACTTTATATGGTGATAAAGTAAGTAAGATTTACAAATTCAAAAAAGATGATCCTGATTTATTCGAATCTGATGTACCTGAAACTACAAGAGTATTAGTAGATACTTATACCGATTCAGATTTACCATCAGAAGGACACGTTATTCTTACATACGATATTGAGTGTGAAATGGAGAGTGGTTTACCAAATCCAGAAGAAGCAGAAAATGAATTAACTTCAATAGCATTGCATGATTCAGCTACCAATCAATATTGGGTGTTGGTTATGGATAAAGATGGTATCTTAGAAGAGAAAACAACTGATAAATGTATTGTACTTCCTTTCAGAGATGAAAGAGATATGCTGATGAAGTATTTAGAGTTATATGAGATGATAAACCCATCTATTGTAACTGGTTGGAATATCGATTACTTTGATACACCAATGTTGTATAATCGTATCAAAAGATTATTAGGTAAAAGACACGCTAATAGATTATCACCAATTGGTGAGTGTTTTTGGTCACCTTATCGTAAGAGATACTTTATGGCTGGTGTATCTTATTTAGATTATCTTTCACTTTACAAAAACTTTACATACTCAGAATTAGATTCATATCGATTAGATTCTATTGGACAAAAAGAATTGGGTAGAGGTAAGATTGAGTATGATGGAAACTTAGATATTCTTTTCAAAGAAGATATTGAGAAGTTTATTGAATATAACTTAGTGGATGTTGAGTTAGTAGTTGAGTTTGATAGAAAATTACAATTCATTGATACGGCAAGAGGTATTTGTCACGCTGGACATGTTCCTTATGAAGATTTCGTTTATTCATCAAAATACTTAGAAGGAGCACTTCTAACTTATTTGAAAAGAAAGAGTATTGTAGCACCTAACAAACCTGCTGATAGAAGAGAACGAATGGAAGCTCTTAAAGAAAATAAGCAAGAGAAGTTTATAGGAGCTTATGTAAAAGCACCAATCGTTGGTAAGTATGATTGGATATATGATTTGGATTTAACATCTCTATATCCTTCTATTATTATGACAATTAATATTTCACCTGAAACTAAGATGGGTAAGATTGAAGATTGGAGTGCTGAAGATTATATCAAAGGTAATAGAGAAAGTTGGATTATAAATGGTGATACCATTACGCAAGAAAATCTAAAGAAGTTCTTTGAAAGAAGTAAGTTCTCAGTAGCATCAAATGGTGTTTTATATAGAACTGATAAAGTGGGTTGTATTCCTGATATTTTGGATTTATGGTTCTCTCAAAGGGTTGAATTTAAGAACAAAATGAAAGAGTATGGTAACTCTGGTGAGAAGGAAAAGTATGAGTGGTATAAGAAGAGACAGTTGGTACAAAAGATTCTTCTAAACTCATTATATGGAGTATTGGGATTACCAGCATTCCGATTCTATGATGTAGATAATGCAACTGCTGTAACCACAACAGGTCAAACTGTGATTAAATCAACCGCTGATATGACCAACTTAAAATACAACAAAGAATTGGAAACGCCTGATGCAGATTCTAATATCTATATTGATACTGATTCGGTATTTTTCTCAGCAGCACCATTGATGGATAAAAGAATACCAAATTGGAAAGATAATGACCAAGAAACTATTGCTGGTTTTGTTAATACGATTGCTGAAGAAGTTCAAAATTATCTAAATGACTTTTATGATATTCTTGCTAAAAGGATATTCAATGTAGATAAAGATAAACACCGATTTGAGATTAAGAAAGAATATGTTTCTAAATCAGGTATTTGGATTGCTAAAAAAAGATATGCACAATGGATTATTTCTGATAATGGTGTACCTGTTGATAAGTTAGATGTAAAAGGATTAGATGTTGTACGTTCTTCATATCCAGCTGCATTTAGAAAGTTTATGAGTGAAATACTCATTGAGATTCTAAGAGGTGATGATGAAGAAACGATTACTAATAGAATTGATGCATTTAAAAGACAATTACCAACAATGGATGTTGTTAAGATTGCTAAAGCTGGTGGTGTTAAAAACTTATCAAAGTATATGCCTAAGAAAAAAGACCAAACAGCAATGTTTCAATTTGCTAGTGGTACTCCAGCACACGTAAAAGCATCAATAGCATATAATCAACTATTAAAACATTTCAAAGTTCAAAACCAATATGAACCTTTGAAAGATGGTGATAAAATTAAGTGGGTGTATCTAAAACAAAATCAGTATGGGTTAGATGCAGTAGCTATGAATGGTTACAATGACCCACCTCAGATTATGGAGTTAATTAAAACTTATATTAATCATGATAAAATCTTCGAAAGAGAACTTCTAAAAAAATTAGAAGATTTCTACGGAGCATTGGATTGGGGGGAAGTTCTCTCTTCCAAAAAAACAGCTGAGAAATTTTTCTCATTTTAATTTGGATAATTGAAAAATTATTCGTATATTTGTAAACAATAAAATAAATCTTAAAAGTAAATTATGGAAAAAGCAAAATTTGATGGTTTCATCAATCGATACAATCTCGGTGGAGAGGTTGAATCAGTAATGGTAAAATCTGAGGGTTCTAACCTTTCAGTTAGAATGATTTCAGATGATAAAACTCTTTTAGGAGATGTAACAGTAACAGGTGCAGATTTTCCTGATGGTGAATTTGGTATCTATACTACATCTCAATTAAAAGGGTTATTAAGTGTATTAGATAATACAATCGAAGTAGAAGAAGTAACTGGTGCATTAAAGTTCTCAGATAAAGGAACTAAAATGCAGTATATGTTAGCAGCACCTTCAGTTATCCCAGCGGTACCTGATTTAAAGGCACTTCCTCCTTTCAATGTAGATATTACATTAGATAATGAGTTTGTAAACAAATTCATCAAATCTAAGGGAGCATTAGCAGATGCTGATACATTTACATTCACTTGTAAAGATGGTAAAGGAGAAATCATTCTAGGATACTCTTCAATTAACTCAAATAGAATTTCTATCTCAGTTGATTGTAAGTGTGAGGGGGATGTTGACCCAATTGCATTCTCTGCAAAATATCTAAAAGCTATCTTATTAGCAAACAAAGGTTCATCAACTTCATCTCTACAAATTTCTTCGCAGGGATTATCTAAAGTTGCATTTACCGAAGGAGAGTATGTATCAAATTACTATTTGGTAGAGATTAAGTAATAACCATTAAAAAAGTAACTATGAGTTTTTGGGATACCGAACCAGCAAAACCTGAATTTATATTCGAAGATGAGAAAAGAAAACTCATTGAGAATATGGACTACCTTATGACAATGAGTGTAGAAGAACAAACACTTTATAAAAAGTGGGTTGAGTTGCAAGAGGATTCTATGATTAGAGATAAATCCCAAATCGCTACTCTTTATGATGCACAATGGAAACCAACTGATATCAACAATAAAGAACTAACAATCAAAGAAATTGAAGAGTTAGAACCTTATGTTGAAATTGTAGAGGATTCAACTGAAGCTACAAAGTGGACTTATCTTAGAAAGATGATTCACACTATGAGTTGGACAGCTAATCCCGGTAGAAATGTGAAATTGTTTATCAAAGATAAAAAGAGTGGTAAACTTTTAGGTTTAGTATCTTTAGCATCAGATGTAACATCTATGAAAGTAAGAGATGATTATATCGGATGGAATAAAGAGAACAAATTCAAAGAGGGTAAGTTGAACTACACAACTATCGCATCCACCATTGTTTGTACCCAACCTTTAGGTTACAACTTTTTAGGTGGTAAACTCACCGCAATGATGACTACTGTTCCAGAAGTTAGAGAGTATTGGAAAAAGAAGTATGGGCAAACATTGATAGGTGTAGGAACAACTTCCCTTTATGGAATTCATTCACAATATAATGGTATTCCACATTTTAAAACGTTAGGAGAATCAGCTGGTAAGATTGCATTGAAACCTGATGATGAGTTCTATGACCCTTGGCATCAATGGATTAAGGAAAATAGAGCTGATTGGTATGAAAATGCTATTACTAATGAAAGAATCCGAAATGGTAAATCTATGGGAACTGGTAAAGGAGCTAGTGGACCTGTGAGTGGTATCAAACAAAAGATACTTTCTCAGATTTTCAAAGAATGTGGTATTAGAGCATCCGATTATCATCACGGATTCAAAAGAGGAGTATATCTTGCTATGATGTATGAAAATGGACCTGAGTTCCTTCGTTCAGAAATTGAGGAATCAGAACTTAAAATGAAAAAGAAGTTTGTTGAGGGTGTTGATTACATTAATAATTGGTGGAAAAGACAAGCAATTAAAAGATACTCAAAGTTACATGATTCTGGTAGATTGAAACCTGAAGATTTATTCTATATCGATGGTATAGGTAAAGATTGGGAAACTTTCAAATCAGATAGATTAAACGAAGTAGGTAGATAAAATATAAAATATGGGATTTTTCGAAGAAACAAATAATGAACAAGTTGATAATAGTTTATGGGTAGAATCATATAGACCTGTAACATTAGAAAACTATGTAGGTAATGAACACCTAAAAGAAAAAGTAAGTGGTTATTTAGAAACTGGTGATGTACCTCACCTTCTACTTTATGGTAGAGCTGGTACTGGTAAAACTACACTTGCCAAATTGATTGTAAAATCAATGGATTGTGATTATATGGTAATCAATGCATCTGATGAAAACAATGTAGAAACTGTAAGAAATAAAGTAAAGGGATTCGCATCATCAATGGGATTCAAAAAGTATAAAATCATTATCTTAGATGAGTTTGATTACATGTCTCAGAACGCACAAGCTATTTTGAGAAACTTAATGGAAACATTTTCACAACATTGTAGATTTATCTTAACTTGTAATTATGTTGAAAAAGTAATTGACCCTATTCAGAGTAGATGTCAAACTTTTCAAATCATACCTCCAACTAAAAAGGATGTAGCGGTTCAAATATCAAAGATTTTGACTAGTGAGGAAATAAAGTTTGAACCAAAAGATTTAGTTCCAATTATTGATGCTGGATATCCTGATATTAGAAAGATTATCAATACTTGCCAATTAAACTCAATCAAAGGTGAGTTAAAAGTAGATACTCAAAACCTTTTAGAGAATGATTATAAAATGAAGGTATTAGATATCCTAAAATCTTCAGATGATAAAAGAAATAAATATGTGAAAATGAGACAAGCTATTATTGATAGTAGAGTAACTGATTTCTCAGAATTATTCACATTATTGTATGAAAAAGTTGATGAGTACGCTCCACAAAATACAGCGAATGTAGTTATTGCTCTTTCCGAAGGACAGAACAAACACTTTAACGCTATTGATAAAGAGATTCCAACTGCAGCAACTTTGATTGAAATTTTAAATTTAATATAATGGCAAATATAATTGGTAAAGGTGGTAGTAAACCACAAAAAGCATCAGAACAAAGTACACAACAA
>Ga0181398_1000620_pt1 | contig 10648 bp, 5 predicted proteins | sample 21SPOviralmetaG_FD_130127 | JGI IMG/M metagenome (GOLD analysis project Ga0181398, IMG submission 130127) | Marine viral communities from the oligotrophic San Pedro Time Series (SPOT) site, San Pedro Channel, CA, USA - 21 SPOT_SRF_2011-04-29 | ecosystem: Environmental > Aquatic > Marine > Strait...
AGAGATAGAAAGAGTTACTGAGCTTAAAGATAAACTTCAAGCTGCTCTAGGAGATATAGATTTAGGACCAAGATCAAAGTTTTGGAACTACGGACTATCAACTGGATCACAAGATCTCTTACATGTAAAAGCAATTAAACTTTTAGATGGAGATAATCTTTACGATTTAACTGTACCTATTCAAGAACTTTCTTTTGCATGGTTAAGGGTACATCCAACCATTGCATCTTCTTACCAAGCGTGGGAAAGAGGTGAGTTTCCAGCAGATACACAGTTTTATGTTGTAAATGATGAGGTTGAAAGTCAAATAGTTTATAAAAAGAAACAACAAATTAATAAAGCTATCATTAAGTTCGATGGCATGAGTATGGAGAAGAAGAGAAAAGTTGCAAGACTACTCGGATTACCAGTTACATCAGATTCCAAAGAGGAAGTTGTTTATAATTTAGTTGATAACATGTTAAAACAATCTGAAGTTAAAAGTGGTTCTTTCAAAGGATTAAATCCTGTAGAAGTGTTTGGCAGATTTGCAGACATGAAAGATAATTTACTACATATTAAAGATTTAGTTAAACAAGCTATTCAACATTCTATCTATAGAATCAAACCGAGCGGTAAGATATACGAAGGAGATTATGAAGTAGCAATGGATGAAGATGAATTAGTTAAGTATCTAATTGATGAAGATCACCAAGATGACTTACTAGTACTCGAAAAGAAATTAAAATCTAAGAAACTAGCTGCAGTATAAGTAGCTAGTTTTTTATAAAACTAGTTAAATATGATACCAGTCGATAGTTTATTATACAAGATTGATCAAAAACTAAATAAACTATCAACTAACGAGCATCAACAAATTGCACTAGAAGACAAAATCTTGAGTTTGAATGAGGCTCAGATTAAGTTGATAAAACAAAAAGTTGATGGTTTTCCAATTCCTAACAGGTTAGGTTTTGATGCGTTTAAAAAAAGGTATGAGGATTTACAAAACTTAGTTGTAGATTTTACAAACCAACCATTACAATTAGTAGAAACTAATACACAATTACATCAGTGGGATGCTGACCTTACACAACTCAAACCTAAATACATGTTCTATGTAGATAGTTATTTGCTAGCTGATAAAGGAAGATGCAAAGATCGTAAGATTTGGATTAATAAAGATCTAAGTAAACATGGAGACATCTCCTTATTACTTAACAATGATCATTATAAACCAAGCTTCGAGTATCAGGAAACAATGAACTCATTGTCTTCTAATAGTCTAAGTGTCTATACGGACGGTACATTTACCCCCACAATGATATATATAATGTATATGAGATATCCTGTATATATAAATAAATCAGGATATATTATGTTAGATGGTACACCATCTACAGACGTAAATTGTGAACTAGAAGAATATCTAGAGGATGAAGTTGTAGATTTAACAGTTCAGAATCTAGCTATGTACACAGAGAATGCTGCTGCTGTACAAAGTGCACAATTTAGAATTCAAACAAATGAATAATTATTAACCCTTAAATATAAATTAAATTATGAGTACATTCGCATTAACCACGTTATTCGTGGTGCCAGTAGGTTCTACAATACCTAGCTCTGGTTCGAAATCTACCCAAGACTTGACCGCTGGTGAAGTTGGTTTTTTTAGCAATACATATGCAGCAGTTGATGCTACAGATATTGCTGATTCACCATATTTCTATGTCGCACAAGGTAGAGCAAATACTTATTTGCAAGGATCTAAAAGATCTGACAAAATTAAAGGATGCCCAACAGCTGGTGCATCTTGTAACTCTAACGTAACAGAATGGTATAAAGTTTCTGGTTGTGCAACTGCAGCTAATCAGATTACTGACATCACAGACTTCAAAGTACAATGTGGTGAAATACTAACTGTAACGCTTAGAGCTTTTTCAAATTATATTAATACGTTATACTTCAACGGATTTACACGTTCAGTAACTGTCCAAGCTCCATGTTGTGAGTGTGGTGGTGATGTATGTACTGATGTTGACACTAATGCATTAATCAATTCACTTATTGCTGCTTTTAACAAGAAAGCTCCTGGTAACAATCCAGACAATATTTCTTTCAGCAGTTTCTATACTTTTGAAAATGTAGGTGGAACTAAACTTAGAATCCACGGAAAACCATTAACACAATATGGTCAACCATGTGATATCGCTGCATTCCCATTTGAATATGACAGAATGTATTTTAATGCATTTGTATACGAAGGACCAGCTACTACTGCTGACTTTATCGTAGCTGATGCATGTAACATTGTTGCAACTTCTTCTATCATCCAAAATTCTACTTACCCTTCAGGATTATCTACTGAATGGAAGCAAGCAGAAATTAACTACTATAGCTACCAAGCTGGGTATTTAAAATCTCTTTATAGAATGGGTGGTTACAATGAGAACTTTGAGTCTTATGTAACTGATGGAGCTGTGTACGATAGCTACACAATCAGATTCAATGAATATGACAAAGCTGCTTACCAATGGGGTGATTATATCCACATGGACAATATTGTAATAGTTGCTGTACCTAATGAAGATTCTTCTGCTGGACTATCTACAGCTGTATCTGCTGTCCTAGAGGCTGCTCTTGGAGATGTTGTTGATAATAATGTTTGTATTACAACTACAACTACAACTACTGCTGCCTAATAGACAGAGTTACATAAAACAATACTAACCTATAATACCAGAGGTGAGAGGATTAAATACTCAATCCTCTGGTATTTTTTTTTAAATAATTCTTATGTCAGCTATTTTACAGTTAGATATTATTGTTCCTCCTAGTTATAGTGTTAATTTACTAGCAGTTACTGATGCATCAGTGTATCCAGATGATCCACCGTTGGTCTCATCACCTACGATTGAAATAGAGATACCTGGATTTGGAACAAAAGTCTTACCTTTCAAACCCTTAGAAACAAATATTTTTGCGTCAGATACTTTAGGAATTACTGAAGCTGGATGCAAACAACCTATTCCAGATGGTATATACTATCTGAAATACTCTGTGGCACCTGCCTACAAGAATTATGTAGAAAAGACTATAATGCGTATTGATAAACTTCAACAAAAGTTTGACGATGCGTTTTTAAAGTTAAATATGATGGAGTGTGACAGTGCTCTGAGAACACAGTCTAACGTTACTTTAAATACAATTAACTTCTTTATTCAAGGGTCATTAGCTGCTGCTAATAACTGTGCTGAGAAAGAAGCTTTAAAACTATACAATCAAGCTAGTAATATGCTTGATACATTTATAAAATCAAATTGTGGTTGTACTGGAAACAACTACCAAATAAACTTTATTTAATTATGGCACAGTGTGCAGGATGTGGAGCAAAAGTGGGGTGTGGCTGTAGACTTTCAAATGGTCTATGTGCTACCTGTAAAGCTAAGTTAGAAAAACAGCAAGGTAAAAAGTAAGACATATGATCTCACCAAGACTAACGAATTGTAAGGAGTGTGCAAACATTCCTGATCTATTACGAAAAATAGACTGTAAACTTGCAGAGCTAGGGAATAACTTATACAACAATGTTGTATTTATGTTAAACAGACCCATAGCTGTTAGTGAGATTTCAGAACTGTTAGTCTATAAACGTATATTACAACATAGATTTTGTGACAGTCATTATGCAAAAGGTTGCAACAGTGTATCTACAGAAGACATTGCAAGTAAGGTAATACGTCTTACAGCTGGTTGTGTACCATTCTGTAACGAACCAACTGTATGTGAAATAACTACATGTGCAATCAAACCTTGTCCTAATCCAACAACAACAACAACTAGTACCTCTAGTACTACTACAACTAGTACATCATCAACTACTACTACAACTAGTACAATCTATCCAGACTGTAGAGTGGAAGGATGTTTTACAACACCAACTACTACCACAACTAGTTCTACTAGTACTAGTACAAGTACAACTAGCACAAGTACAAGTACAACTAGTACAAGTACATCAAGCACAACAACAACTACCACTACTGATCCTGTTACCACTACAACTACTAGTAGTCTAATACCAGTCACAGGAAACTCATACTTTACTTTCTGGAGTGATGTTTCAGGTTCTATGAATAGCACAATTGCAGTGACAGCAAAAATAGCTAGTGTTACAGGTGTAAAAGTTCTAGTTGGTGGAACTGCACCAGCAGGATCAACACAAATCCAACTGTCATATGGTAATCAGGCTAATAAAGTTACCGTGCAACAACCTAGTGGAAACACTACAGGTGGGGCGTATTTATGTGTGGTACCTGGCATGGAAGCTATACATCCTTCAATACCTGCAGGAACTTTTATTACTGTAGGATCAAATGCTCTAACATTTAATCTTGTAGACAGTAATGGAGACCCTGTTGCATTAACAGCAGATATTAATCAGGGAGCTAATGGTGTTGTCACGTTTAATCTAACAGATGCTCAGAAAACTGCTGATTACCAAAACACATCTAATTTAAGAAACTTACTTCAAGATTTTTATGCAACAGGTGGAACTGAAGCAAGTGGAAATACAGACAGAGCTACCAATGGTAGTGATGAGTTTGAAGCTCGTGTATACTGGTGTCATAGTGGTCAAGAGAGACAAATTCAAATGCTCTCAAACAAAGGTCTTGGGGACACTATAGACCCAACAGGATATTTTCCTGATGCAGATAGTTTAGTAATTATGGCATTTGGTGATGAGTCAGGTATAGGATATAATATGGATGGTCAGCACCCTTCTTCAGGACCTAGCTGGTCAACTCGAGCGAGTCAAACAAATTCAAGAATAGTAGATGATATAGCAAGTGTAAGAACTTTTGTTACGAATGTAGAAAATGCAAAAGGTAACACTAATGTATATAGAGCTAAGTTTTTCCATCCAGCAGCTACAAGTCAGTACACATTCTCAACAATAAAACCTCTAGTTTCACCTGAAGGACTTCTTAATGCAGGAAATAATGGTGCAGCTGTAGTTGCAAGTATTGGTAATGCTCCTGCTAGTGCTTACAACAGTTCTACAGATAATCTAGTAAACTACCCAAGTGCAAGTCCTGCAAGATTTGCATGGTCAGCGGATCTAGATAATAATCCTGCTAACCCAGAGCAGTACTGGTATGATGAAATAAGAAATACATTAATAAGCTTTGGATATGGAGTTTAGTAAAATCAAAAATTGTAGATAAAGATGACAATAATAATAACATTAAGTTTTGCAGGTGCAGACACAGGTCCTTTTGATCTATACTCGAACGTAGATGGGTTTATTACTCCATTTGAGACAGGTGTGAGTAAAGCGGATCTATTGTCTGGGTATGAAACATCATTAGCCCCTGATGGAACTATAACTGTTAGACTGTTGGACTTGGGTGCATTGTGTACACCTAATACAACAGATATTTATTCTTGTGCTACACCAAACTGTGATTTTTCTGGATCTATTCTTTGTGATGTTACAACAACAACAACCACGTCATCATCAACAAGTACTACAACAAGTACTAATTATCCAGCATTCTCACCATGTACATGGTCAACTTATGGAGGTAACCCTGGAGAAATAGCTGTATATGACTTTAATACTAATTCTTCAAGTCCTGTGCTTGTACCTAATGACTTTACAACTACTGTAGGAATCAACAGACCTATCTGCTCTACAGAAGATAAGTTATGGTTGGCTAGTGTTACAACTGATAATACAGTGGCATACATTAGAGAGTGGGACATAGTTCTATCTGGTTCTGCACCAACTTTATCTTATGTTAGAGAAATAACGATTGCTGTAAGTTCACTTAATTACAAAAGTATATGGGGAACTAAAATATCTACAATAGCTACAACCTCTGATAATAAAACATTACTTGTAGGGTTTAGCGATAGATTTAATGGAAATGTTGCTATGGGTGTTTACGAATGGGACATTTCTACAGTTGGAGATATTGAATTAACTGAATTTAATAATAGTGATCAAGTCACTGTTAGCTTTGGTAATACCTTTGGACACACAACAGAGCTTACAGGTATGTTTATTACTAATGATGGTGATGTTATTCTTTCTAGTAGATATTATGAAGACCAAAGTGATTTCAATGCCTCAAATCGAATTAAACAATATCCAGGCTTACCTTCATCTGGTAGTTGGTCACCAAATCCTAACACTCCTATAATCAACTTACAGAATTCTGGTGTTCCTGAATTTACATCTACATGGACTGGTTCAACTAAAGCTATGCCTGTATGGGGTGTAAATGGATTAATACAAGTAATTCAACCAGAAACACTTGAAGTATATAACATAAGTCAAACAGCACCATATAATGCTACATTAGAAACTACAGTGGCTGACGATAGTGTTTGGATACATACATCAACTGGTTGTGCAAATGTTGGTATTAAATTAACAGATCCTGATTGTGAGGCTACTTGGATACCTGCACTAACTGAACGAGATGCTGAAAATAACCTCTTCTATATTGGGCCTGTTACTTTTACATATCAGGGAATTCAGGTTACAGCTAGTGCTGACGATAACTTCTTAGCATTACTACCAGGAAATCCAGTTGGAGGTATACCTAATAGCGGATGTAGTGGATTATCTAATCCAGCTGCAACTAATAAGTTAACAACTGTTCAAGGTAATGATTTTAGTATTACTCTAACTTTTGAAAGTCCTATTAATAATCTTCCTATTAGAGCTGCTGTACTTAACACTTCTCCTGACTTTAGTGCTGGGGACGTTTATGAAATTACTACAAATACAGGAACACCTTCTATATCAATAAGTAATGGATGTAATGTACAAGTACAAGGAAATAGAATAGGTGGAGGTGTGCCAGATTACAATACAGAAGGTGATGGAGAGTTTATTGTAACAACTCCTACCAACTTTACTGTTATAACTATATCCGGTAATGCACCAACTGGGGGACCAATTCTGCTTGGTTGTGTCACCCCTCCTTTAAGTTGTTCAAGAATATTTACTCGTAACGTTGCATATAGATGTAGTGATGGAATATGTGCTCCTGATAATTTGAATGGAACCTATAGTAGAGTTTATTCACAAAATACTGTAACAAATACTATAGAGGAAATTGCTCTTCCAGGAGGTAGCTATTTCCAACTACCTAATTCAGATATTACTAATAATTATTTTATTGGTCAAGTTAACAATAAAAATGCAGAAGGAGATAGAATTACACAATTTACAAGATGGAGTTATGATACCACATTACCAAGTGGTACACCTTCAAACTTTACATGGGAGGGTATACTTTATACTATAGATCAAAGTGGGTTACCTAATATATTTCCTCCTACTTTTTTTGGAGTAAGTACGGTTAATGACAACTTAATGGTACTATCGTATGGTATCTCTTCCTTTGCTGGAGGAGGTCAACAAGTGATTGAAGCTGAATTTGTAGATGGATCTACAACATTAGCAGTTGCACTTAAATTCTTTATACCTGAACCATTTAATGGTTCTGGTGAACATGTGGTTACCCTTAAAGAAGATGGAACACCAAATAAATTTATAGCAGTCAAATCTAATTATGGAACTCAACCATATGTACTTGCTCAGTTTGATTATGACACAGGTAATCTAGAAGTAGAGATTCCAGGACCAGTTGGTAATTGGAACAGTGGTGGAGATATGGCTGTAGTTGATGATTATTTATATGTAACTTTAGGTATTACTACAGGAGGATTTAGATTATATAGAGTTAATCTACAAACACATGTTTGGGAAGAAGTAGCAAACGAAGATGAATACTTTGGTGGAAGTTCAGGAAGTTTACCATTATGTAGAACAAATGATGGATTTGCAGTACTTGGTACAACTACCACTACTACAACAGATCCTGATATAACAACAACAACTACCACTACTACACCTATACCTGGTGTAAGAACAATATTTACCAAATTCAGTGCAGGGTCAGAACCAGCATAACACATAGATATGAAAGGACTATTAACACAAGAAATAAAAGATAGAATATTAGAGTTGTCTCAGCAACTTCCTAATGTAACTAGTGTTGCTTGGGGAAGAAAAGTTGTTAATGGAACGTGGACAGGTGACTTTGCTATAGTTATAGCTGTAGAAAAAAAGAAGCCTCTTTCTGAGATTTCAATAAATGAACATATTCCATCACGTGTTATAGTATCTGGAAAAAGTATAAAAACAGATGTAATAGAAATAGCGAAGCATGAAATTATAGGTACGTGTTCTTCAACTTGTGGACAAACAAATAACACTTCACTAGCAAACAGACAGTTCTTTCAACATTTACAAGGTGGTATTTCTTTTTCTAGTAGAAATAATGGAACTAGTGTAGGTACTCTTGGAGGTGTAGTTATACATTCAGAAACAGGCTGTTCAGTTGGTTTAACAAATAATCACGTTACTATTCAAGATGCATTTTATACATCTGATAGAAGTGTTACTGGAGCTCTTGTAAATGAATATAGTCCAGTAGATTATGTATACCAACAAGGAGAATTTGGAAGTGCATCCACACCTGCAAGTTATAACTGTGGTGTAAGTTTACAGTATGTTCCTATTCATGCAAAGTCTACAGGTTTATTTAATCAGGTAGATGCAGCTATAATTTCCATTGATCCGACAAGATGGGATCCAACAATTGCATGGAATCAAGTAGGACTAGAGTCTATACTAGGTAGTAATCCACCACCGTTTGCTTCTACATTAGAAATAGATAATATATTAGCTACAAACCCTCGTGTATATAGTACTGGAAGAACTACTGGACCTAAAGGTATTGTACCAGATTGTCCTATGTTAATTCAATCAATAAATGCTACGCTTGAAAATATAGCTTATCCTAGTTCACAAGCAACTAGTGTAAATTGTAAGTTTACTGATGCTATTAGATTTATTAAACCTCCTCAAGAAGATCCTGATAATGCGAGTACAACAGAATATTGTTGTAATCCTATATATTCAGGAGATTCAGGATCACTCCTCCTCGCAGATATAGAGGGAACTATCAAGATAATAGGACTATGTTATGCTGGTGGAGCTCAGGTGGCAGCTGGTTGTTATCTATATGGTTATGCCTGTAGAATAGATATGGTTGCAGAACAAATGGGTATACAGCAGTTTGTTACTCCTGGTCCACTAGTAGATCCAGATACAATTGAGTATATAACTATAGATGGACAAAGTGACCAGAAAATAATATATTGTGAAAGTGAAGCATACTGGCAAGTAGGATTTACAGGTAGTTTAGAAAATAACTGTGGTTCTGAAACCACCACCACCACCACTAGTTCAGCTCCTATTTCAGGTAACTGTAGCCAACCTTATAACTTTGATGCTCCAGAGGGATTCCCAGGAATAAGCACTGGAAATGGAGTTAAAACATTAAGTAATGGATTTGTACTGACATTATCATCTGATAACGCTGATTGTGAGACAACATATGTTCCAAGTTCTTCTTCGCAACTTCTTGCAAATAATGGAACTGATCCAGATTGTGAACTACAAGGTTTCCACAATAATCAATATAATAATCAGGGTACATACGCTCTAGGTGGTGGAAAGTGTGCTTCATCTACAATGTCATTTGATAACTCAATATCATCTATGGCATTTTACTGTACTGGTATAGGGTATTATCCTAATCCAGGAATATATGAAACAGTGAGAGTAACATCTGACGTAGATCTTAATATATCATTTATACAGGTATGTAGAGAAAATCCTGATAGTTTTATAGTTTCTAATGAGACAGATGGTAGTGTGATATTTAAAGCAAAGTTGAATCCAGGAGATCAACCAGCTCGTGCTTTATTTAATATATTTCCTAGAAACAATGGTGATAGAATTAATGAACTAATATTTACACATGTAGGAGATAAGTTAGCAGGTTGCCTTCTTGATTTTTATTTATGTCCAGATGATCAGCTAACAACAACTACAACAAGTTCGTCTAGTACAAGTACCAGTACCAGTACCAGTACAAGTACTTCTAGTACAACTACTAGTACTACTACCCCTGTACCAACTACTACTACAACAAGTAGTTCAACTAGTACATCTACTAGCACGTCCACTAGCACTTCTACGAGCACTTCTAGTACTACAACTACAACAACAACTATTACACCACTAGTTGGATGTCTAGAGTTTGACTATTTAACTACTACAGATAATAACTTCTGGTATACAGACCCACCAAGTCCTGTAGGTGTGAATACCCCCTCTCTATATGTTCGATCATCTTTCGTTGGACCAACTACAAACACAACAAGTTATACCAACTGGTCTCAAGTTCCAAATACCAACTATGATGTAGTATTTAATATAGGAGGAGTAGACTATACAGCAGTGTATCAACTTCTTGATGTTGGAGTTGGAGCAGTTACTGTTCCTTATGGTAAAGTTAGCACTAACGCTGCTTCAGGTCCGTTATCAGGTACAAGTGCATTCCAATTTTCAAAGATAGATGCAAATGGTAATGACTTATCATCAATACTTTCTACCTTTGATCATACAACTGGAGATGGTTATAAAGTTACTGCATATGGAGATTGTGGATCAACCACTACTACTACAAGTAGTTCTACTAGCACTTCTAGTACAACTACTAGTACTACCACACCT
>Ga0181398_1000621_pt1 | contig 10625 bp, 24 predicted proteins | sample 21SPOviralmetaG_FD_130127 | JGI IMG/M metagenome (GOLD analysis project Ga0181398, IMG submission 130127) | Marine viral communities from the oligotrophic San Pedro Time Series (SPOT) site, San Pedro Channel, CA, USA - 21 SPOT_SRF_2011-04-29 | ecosystem: Environmental > Aquatic > Marine > Strait...
CTCATCAACTGAAGGATACATCATCATAAGTAATGAAGTTTCTTCTTCTGAAGTTAGAGTATCCATTTCGATGATTGTAAATCTATCAACGATTGCTCTATCCAATTGTCTAGTCGATGTGTATTCGTTACCGATGTTAGCGGAAGCGATAAAGGAAACACCCTCAGCAACTTTCACAACAGGTGAATCAGATGCTTCATCTAAACGTAAGTAACGTTGTCCAGCATCTAATACAGTCATTAGAATGTTGTGAGCTTCAGGATGTGCTCTACTAATCTCATCTAACACAATAACGGTGTTTGGAGTTTGAATAGCTTTCACAAATGGTGAAGGAGAGAACACAGTACCTTTCTTAGTATCGAACTGAGTGTTACCGATTAGAGTAGCTCGCGGGTCTTGTGTAGAACCTAAGTTGAAAATCTCCATAGAGTAACCCTCAATGGAATTAGCAGCGGCTTTAGCGGCCATAGTTTTACCACAACCAGCAGGTCCGGTCATCATAATATTTTTACCTCTCAGAATATTTCTGATTAGGTACTTCCACTTTAGTGGATTCATAAACAACATCTGTGGTTTCAAACCTTCAGATTCGTTATGTATAAACTTTAGGAAATCTTCTTCCATTGGTTTATCAGCAACTTCCATAGTTGGTGTTTGTTTCATTTGAAATTGTTCCAACCCACCATTCGGTTTGTTGAAGTTTGTTACAGGTTCAGAACCATTGAACTTCTCACCAGGAACTCTGTTGAACTCAACAGAACCTTCGGTAAGGTTACCTTTGATTCTAGCTTTGATACAATACTTAGTTGGATTGTTACAGGCGGATATACACCTTTTATAAAGTGAAGAACCCACTTCATTTAGTTGAGGAACATAGAACTCAGTTCCATTGGTATCGATAAGGATAATCTCCTTATTCTCATTTTTCTTTGCTTGAAGGAAAACACTTCTTTGACTTTTATTACTCATATATTTACTATTTAATTATTACTCTTACTAATTATTACTCTACTAAAGTACGGAATATATTTTACAATTCCAAACTTTTAATGTTAAGAAATTGTTAAATCTTTGTTAGTGAAACAAACTCACCGTTTACTAATTTGTGAGGAACACCACCGATAGTGATGTACTTAGGAGCGGTTGGTTGTTCATCGGATAAACCGAACTTACTATAAACACTACCTTTGGATTCCGTACCAACCTCTTTTGTAGTGTTATAAAATCCAGTTACTTTTTCTCCCATCTTCTGAGAACTCATTGTGTTTACTAATTTTAATTTAGCCATATTTCTTAATTTTTATTTTTTAATTCAGTTAAACTCTTAACCCTTATTACCTTACTAATGTACGACAATTATTCTAATTATCCAAGTTTTTAATGTTATTAAATTGTTAAGTTATCAACAAGTTATTAACAATTTTATTGAAACAATTTGTTCAATGTTTTAGTTAACGCCATTAGATTGGTACAATCTACTGATGTTGCTGATTTACCATACATTGCTTTGAAGGAATCTAAACCACCTTCGTAACCACTATACACAAAGTATGAAAGAACCTTAACACCCGCTTGTTGGATTTTCTTAACCTGATTAGCTGTATGATTAATAGCTTCAGTTCCACCATAATCGATATCTCTATTAGAGAAACCTGGCCATCCATCTGAGAAGTTGATGAAGTAAGAATCAACACCTTTGTTAGTTTTGATGATATCATCCAACACAGTTTCAAAACACAAACCTTCAGGAGTAGTTCCACAAGGATTGATGTAACTAAAAGTTTGTTGAATCTTAGAGAACTTATCTTTTCTACTATCGTAAGCAATCAATACAAGTGGTTGAACCATATTAGATTCATGTTGAATACTTCTGTATGAAATAACCACATCTAAATTAGAAGTCATCGAAGCGGCCTTAGCGATAGCCACTACAGATGTTTGAGTTTGATTCCATTTAGCACCACCCATTGAAGAACTAGCATCAATAGAGATATGAACCAAAGCGGGATTGTGTTTGTTGATTGTAATCTGGTCAAAGATTTGAGTATTACCCATACCTAATTCATGTAACAAACGACCAGAGATTCTACCAGTCTTCATACGAGGATTAACTAAACTTCTTTCCTCATTTCTGAGTTTAAGTTTCTTACCTAATACAGTACCTAATGTGATACCCTTCTTAATATTATCTTCATTTCTATCAATACTCCAAGAGTAGGTAGATAACATACTAATCATATCAGATTCAGCCAATTGTTTAGAGTAGTTTCTTACAACCATTACAGGAGTTTGTTTACAAGTCTTATAGTATCTACCATTTTGATAATCCTTACCAGCCAACTTTTCTTCGATACCACTCTTAACCAATGTATCTAATTTCTTAGATTCACCTTTGGAAACTTTCTTCTTTGATATATCACCATTCTGAAAATTCTTTTGTTTCTCAATAGCGTTATCTAATTGTTTCTTTTGACGGTCACTCATCATACCATCACCTTCAGTAGTTTTAACATCTGTAATCTCAGAATCGATACCACTACCACCAGCACCGTTAGGATTGTAACCACCACTACCTTTCTTTGGAGTATCACCTTCAGCATCTCCTTTGGAATCATCTTTATCATCTGAACCATCTTTTGGTTTACCACCACTACCTTCGGTGTTATCAGTACCATCAGTTTCGGAGTTATCTCCACCACCACCAGTACCACTACCTTCGGATTGTTCATCATCAGAATCATCACCACTACCACCGTTCTGTGGGTTAGGTGATTCGATTGGTTTCTGGTCAGCTGGAAGTGAGTTCTCAATCAGTTTGAAAATCTCAGATGCCAACTCCATACATTGGTTAGTATTGGTTAACCTTTTAATATTTTTTAGATTCATAAGATTCCAAACCTCTCTAAGTTTTGGAAGAGCATCTAAATCTCTATTTGAATTGGTGATATTGATAATACGGAACATATAAGAATCCCAATCTAAATCTCTGTACTCAGAAGATTTTAAACCCTTATCAACTATCTTAGAATGAAAGTACTTCTCATACATTGAGTGGTAGTAACCTTTGTAACCAGGAGAGGTAGAGTAGATGTAGTAATCAATTCTTCTATCTTCGATAACGTTAAGTAAGTTCTTAACAATACCTTTGATATACTCTTTAGCAAACCACTCATCTTTAGAATGTTTCTCCATCATCTCTGTAATGAAAGGAACACCAACAACCTCTTCTATGTTATTGTTAAGTGTATCTAAAGATTCAAAATCAGTTAACTTAATGTGAGAACCTTCATGCAGAGCCAAACCAACAGTTGAATCAAAATCTTTATCATCCATCTTAGCTGATATCACAACTGATTTACCATCAGTATAAGAATCATTACCTCTTACATCAAACGTAACTGGAATGTTATCGTTAGTAACGATGTTAACAAAGTTACCTATTGATTTCTTATAAGATGCCAATGCCATCAGATTAGAGTGTTTGGTTTCAACTACGTTTAACCCATCATCTACATCATCGAACAAGTCATCCTTTAACCAAAAGGAACTATACTTTTTACTATCTCTTTGAACTCTATTCATATATTTCTTATTTATTATTAACCCTTATTACCCTACTAAAGTACGACATTTTTTTCACTTATCCAAGTAAAATATGTTAAAATTTTGTTAAAGTTATTAACAAGTTATTAACAATTAAAGTAACCCTTTTAGTAGTTTCTTATAATCTATACCGATTAAACCCATCAAACCTAACATTAACCCTATAACGGCGAACGCCATTTCGTTGGCAACACCTTGGAATGTTATGTATTGTTGAATTGTTCCTTTCATAGTAAGGATACAAATACTGAACCCTACTATTGTTGTTAAAATTGCTTGATAATTTTTCATACTATATCTCTTAATCATTATTACCCTACTAAAGTACAACAATTTTTTGATATATCCAAGTTTCTAATGTTAAGAAATTGTTAAGTTTTATTTATTTTTGAAGAAAGATGATATACCAAGTATAACCAATACTGGCCACAATGCAACTATTATAACTCTATGCCAGTTATCAAATGGAGTTTTATCTCCTTTAGTGTCGTTCCAATATTCTACATAGAACGCAAACACAACACCCATCAGAAAGTAGTTGATAATCATTAATTATTTTTAGATAGTTTATCTCTAACCCTATCTGAGATTGGAATAGCATCACCCATCTCATCTATCCTAACAAACGTAATGTTTGTAGCGAGTATAATATTCTGTTTACCATTATAAACATTATGTGAACGTGCTTCTAATCGTAGTGTGATTGATGAACCACCCACCGTTACGACCTCACCATATATCTTTAGGAGTTGACCTTCTCTTGCAGGTTTACTAAAGATACATTTATCAATTGCTTTAGTTACCATACGAGGTGTATCACAAAACTCAGAAGCATATCCAGCGGCAGCGGCATCTAACCATGCTAATAGTTTACCACCAAATAGATTTCCATGAAACCCTAAATCGGATTTCTTAATTGGGTGTTGGGTTATATACTTCAAACTTAATTTTTTAGGTCTATGAATGATTGCTCATATGCTTGAGTTCTATCTAACTTTGGATTTGATGCTAACTTTTCTTTTGCCAACGTCATCACTTCTTCTCTAATTCCATATGAATGAGCTTCCCAAAGTATTTCTTCTATCTGTTGTTCTTCGGTCATATTAGTATGTGTTTAATTGTGTAGTTATTTGTTGTACTAACTTATTATCTTCTTCACAACCAAACTCATCAATTAATACACTTTTGATAGTAGATAGTAATGCTGATATCCTAGCTTGGGATTTTCTCTTAGAGAATTTAACATTATTATGTTGTACCTTATATAAGTGAAATGCAATCGGGTCTAAGTTAAATAACTTATCTTCGTATTTAGATATACGACTATCAATCGTTCTTCCCTTTGTTGAGGTGTGGTTTGGAACATACCCTTTGTAGAGTTCATCTAACCTTCCTGTTAGATATTGTATTTCCATCAATTTGTGAATTTCTTTATACTCCATACTACTTACAAATCTAAATCATCATCATCATCATCTAAATGACTAAATCTTTCTATTACTTTTTCGTCCTCAAATGAAATATCATCATCTTCATTATCTACATATTGTATGTTGGAATCTAAATCCCTAACATCAGGTTCTTCTGTAGTTTCTAATAACGCATTGAATGCTGAGTTGTAAGCTGATACTCTATCTATATCTGGATTTCTCTTTAATATATTATAAGCAGATTCTATTGTTCTACTTCGTAATCCAACTGAGGCCGCCTCATTAAGAATTTCTTCTATTTGTTCTACTTCGTTCATATTTTTTATTTACCGTTTAGTACCCATTTTATCTTATCAATTACATCATCATCTTTCTGAGATTGTATGTGTTTATCCCACAACTCTCTCATAAATTTCATATGATGAGGTTGTATATCAAATCCCATATCACCACTAAAGGTATTTTGAGAACCTGTTATAAGTGCGTTTATAATGTACTCATCACCATCTTTATATTCGGTGGAGTTCATCACTATATCTTTAAGATAATGAATCTTATCACTTATGTCTATACTATCCCATTTCATACTACAAATATACAATATTTATTTTAAATAACCAAATGATTTTGTAATTATTTTGCGGAGAAGAAGGGATTCGAACCCCTGGTACGTTTCCGTACGCTGGTTTTCAAGACCAGTGCATTCGACCACTCTGCCACTTCTCCGTTAGGTGTTACCCTTTGAGTAACTCCTTCCCTTCATCATCAACATGAGTTGTTGGAATATCTGCTCCATACTCTTTACCAAAGTTTTTAGAGAGAGTTTCTAACTTATCAGTTGCGTTGGCCAATTGGTCAACAAGGTTATCAATTTCCTCTGTATGTTGAGGATGTTCACCAATTGCTACAGGTGATTCGAAATAAATAGATAATCGAGCTCTAGCATCCATTATCTCTGCACTGTACTTAGCTTCTATTGCTTGGTACAATCGTCTTGAAATTTTGTGATTCATATTAAAATGTTTAATTGTTTATAATAAATATTAAAAAATAATTAGTGAACCGAGTAGGATTCGAACCTACGACCTACAGATTAGAAGTCTGTTGCTCTATCCAGCTGAGCTATCGGTCCTTCCGTTAATTACTTAATTCTTCTTTAGCTTCTTCTATACAGTTTGATTGTAATTCCCACATCGCCTCTCTGACCTTTTCATTCCACTCATCATACTCTTCATAATCTTCCCAATCTGGTTCTTCACCGAAGTCATCTTCATCTAACTCATCCTCATTATGTACAAACTTACCTTTAGTTCCTGCACCACCACCATGTGTTCCCCAAGTGTTCTCATCTTCCCATTGATATGTAATTAGTATATCATTATCAAATTCATGTATCAACTTAGTTAGTTGTTCTATTGCTTGAATTGGTGCATACCACGCTGATTCTAAATTAATAGAACAGTAACCATCACCCAAATCTACATCAGTAATGTAAACCCATTTGGCCCCCATCTTATCTACATAATCAGTTCTATCGTATTTACCCTCACCATATAGTTTATTAAAAAACCACATAGTATCGTAAAGTTCTTTTGAGGTAGTTTCAACAAATAACTTCTCTAAGAAATTACTAGCTTCTTTGTTCATACCATCTAATACAAAATGTGTGTTAACTATATTTGCCATTATACGTCGTTTGAATATTTAACATTAAACCCATTCCATTTTGTGTACTCTTCATCAAGCTCACCACCATCCATAGTAATCTCATCACTCTTATTTCGTGAATCAAACATTATATCAGTTGGGTAATCTACAAATGAATTGTATAGGGTATTTAATAATTCGTCTGATAGGATACCTTCGTTATCTTCGATGTATTCTTCAGCTTCCCAATCGGAAAGGTTATCATTTATATAGTTCCAAAAATCTTCTTCAGTTTCACCTTTATATGGTGGTACTGCTTTTACAAAATCTTCGGAGTTCAATGTGCATGGTTCACCAACTTGGGTGATACTATACGATGTTCTGGTTCTAAAACTTAACTTCATAACTTTTTATTTTTTTTATTATATAATCTATACTATCACCATTACCAATCAACCACTCTACCTTATGGTATCGGTTGTATATCTGTTCATCAGACATATTCTTTAAGGTATCTAAATCTAGTACATATCGTTTAATCATTTACTTAATATACAACATTAATTTCATATATCCAAATTATTTTAGTAATATAAAATACATTGATATGAATGCACCAATAACATATCCTACAGAACTTGATAGAGCTAAATAGAATCTACCTCTCCAAGTTTTCTCATCTGCCACATAACCAGCAAATGGTAATGCGATGAATGGGCCTAAGAATGCCCATAGTGCCGTTGAGTACATATTTTTATCAGCTACAGAACTAATGTACATTGTACTTCCTATTTCTAATACTAATGCAGATATGAATATTATGGTGTATCTTTTCATTCAGATAAATTTCCATTGTTAGCACAACAAGAACCTAAGATAGAGTTATCAGTTTCTAACTCCATAATGTATTCAAAGTATTCTGAGTTCTGTTCTTCTAATTCAAATACCTTATCTATAAGTTCTACGTTTTTAGATTCGGCCTCATCAAATCGTTCTATGAATGATTGATTGATTATTAATAAAGTAATTGATGTAATCATCAATATACTTGTGGTTATTCTATATGTATTCAATGTGTGTATTTTACTTTTGGTTTTCTAAATATTGATAGTGGAATGGATACAGCAACACTACCCATAACTGTAGCGAGTATATCTCTGTCATCAAAGTAGTATGGGAATCCTCTCCAATTATCAAACGATTCTTTTGCTATACCTGCCGCTAATCCTACTCCTACTCCTACGAAGAATGCTTTCTTCTTATTACCTTTGTATTTTTTTAAGGCCCATTCGTATCCAACAGTAGTTGCTATTGCTCCAGCGGCAAAGTGTAATTGTTTATCTGATTCGGTTAATATGAATTTATCATATTGATAAAATTGTCCATAGGTTGATTGACATGCAACCAACATTATGATTAGTAATTTTAATCTATTCAACTTATCCCCCCAACTCCATTTGATTGTGTTCTAAATCCTATTACTGGTGTATGACCTACAATCGCATTCTTACGATTCTCAATCATCTGTTTAGTTAACAATAGAGTTTCAACATCTTCTTCGTTCTTTACCCAGTCTGTAAATAGATAGGTTAACATTTTACTTTTTACTTTTTTAAACATATATTTACTTTTTAATTTTAATTAAACAATACCCAATCTTTTTCTTTTGAAGTAGCCTCTACTTCGTATGGGTGAGTATCGTAAGTGTATCCCATACTATAATATCTCTTCATCCACAATGGAGATTGAAGATGGTGTTGGTATTCGTGAATCAGAGTTTCAATTACATCTTGTCGATTCTTCATCTTAGGATGATACACAACAATAGTATTACACTCTCTATCAAATTCAGCCGCAGGGTCTGCTTCACCGAACTCTTCTACTTCGGTAGGATAATCATCCTCACCCATTTCCAAATCTTCACCGATGATTCGTAGATAGATGTTGTGATGGAGTTCTACCCAAGGTGTACATTCGTGGAACTTAGAAATTCCATAGTGTTTCTCAATCTTAGGATAAACCTCATCCACAATCTTTTGAACTTCTTCTTTGGTCATTAAGTTTTTCATATCTATATTTTTAGTATCCAACAAAATCAATCTTAATACAATCGGTAACGATACCCTGCTTAACACTCCAATCCCACTCTTCGTTCAACCAATAGTTTTGAACATTCTCTAATTCATTCAAACAATTCTCATACAACTCTTCGGTTTCGAAACCATTACCAAACTTAATACCACCACATAGTGATATCAAATCGTTTAGTTTATCAAAATCATTTTTATTCTTTTCTATCTGAATTAGAATTTCAGCTTTCATCAATTCGGAAACTTTATCGTTCCAATCGTACATCTCATTAGACCAAGGTTTGGTCACTTTCGGTTTTTCGGTATTTATCATATTTTTCATTTCTTAATTATTACTTTACTAAAGTACGACATTTATTCCACAATTCCAAATTTTTAATGTTAAGAAATTGTTAAATCTTTACCCCCACCCAAATGTGGGAAAGTGTGTGAACTTTTAGAAAATTTTTGAGAAAAATTGTTCTTAGTTATTATCTTTAGCAATTCGTTTGGCTTTACCAATTAGTTCATCGTTGATTTCTTCACCTCTACTTTGAGCATCCATAGCGGAGAATTTTTTGATATGGTACTCATCTAATGGTTTGGTGTTTTTACGAAGATGAAGAGATTTAGAATCTAAGTAAGATAGAAACTCATCAAAGTTCTCTTTACCTAACGTATCTAACTCTTCATCGGATAAAGGGTTGAGGGGGTCATATATCATAACTTACCCCCATCTAACTTTCCGTTCTCTATATCGTTGATAAGAAACTTAATTCTTTCACCTGCGATATATGGAGAACCATCTTCTATTAATTGTAGGATTTGTGTAAGGTTGTGGATTACACTTCTTTTTGAACATAAGGGTGATTTAGCAGGTTCGAAACCTTTATCTATCCATCCTTGTACTTTATCTCTTAGACTCATAACTTGTTATTTATTAATTATACTACTAATATACGAAATTATTTCCAAACTTCCAAATTCTAACCAATAAATCTTTTCAAAAGTTATTAACATCTGTTAGAGAATCTAACTATGAGAGTTTACTCTCTCTGAGGATGTAGGATAACTAAAAAAAAGTGAGGTAGAATAAAATCAGTTAAATAATCATAGTAGTATAGAGAGTATAGCTACTGATAAGGATAAACTAAGACACCATCCCTTTTTACCTCTGTATCCTTAATAGGAGTAATCGTTACCTCTGAATGAGAACAACAACCCTCTGAAGGAATAGAGTGGGATGAACCACATCCTGAGAGAAGATATATCATAACAATCAGATACACCAACGAAAGTACAGTTTCCAAAATTCTTTGTTTCGATATTCTTTTATTTGATTCCATAGTGTATATATATTATACTTTATTTTTATGCTTTGTTTTTCTAGTGTACTTTTTTTTATTCTTTTCTACAGAACCTCGCATAGCTTGCCAAATCTCCTGCTGGGATAAAGTAACCGTTACCAATTTTTTATCAGTTCCCATATTACACTTCCTATTAAAAGGATACCCAACCCTACAAAGGATATAAACGCTCCTATATAAGAACTCTCCATCTGTTGAGGGGTTTTCCCTTGATTAATGATTTCATTACCTTCGTTAAAATGATGGTTACCTCCTGATATTTTACCAATCCAAGGTTTATCCATCCAATGCCATTCTTTTTTATTCATAATTTTCGATTTATTTAATTTAATACTTTATTTTGATGTATATAAGTATGTTTGGGAGTGAGCTAACTATAATCTCCTTCATATATACTATATACCACTTCAGATAGGTTTTCTATAGGGAGAAAAAGCAACCTTGCAATGAAAACCAACTAAGGCCCGTCATAATCAATTGATACTCATTGGATTACGTCAAATTACCCC
>Ga0181398_1000623_pt1 | contig 10610 bp, 5 predicted proteins | sample 21SPOviralmetaG_FD_130127 | JGI IMG/M metagenome (GOLD analysis project Ga0181398, IMG submission 130127) | Marine viral communities from the oligotrophic San Pedro Time Series (SPOT) site, San Pedro Channel, CA, USA - 21 SPOT_SRF_2011-04-29 | ecosystem: Environmental > Aquatic > Marine > Strait...
ATATTTTAGATCTTCAAATTGATGCTTTAAACGCGGCTAAAAATATAGAAATTGATCAAGCTGAGGCTATTTTAAGAGTTGAAATTGGATCTAAAGTAAATAGTATGAGTTCTAAAGAGCTTAAAAGAGATTTGCTTTTGTTTGCTAGAAGTAATCCACAATTATTTATTAGCTTAGCTAATGATGACAATGTTCAATTAAGAAATGTAGCTATTAGAGCCGCAGAAGCTGGTATTATTAATTTATCGCCAGATCAAAGAACATTTACTTGGGGATCAAATGGTAGAAAATTAATGAACGTACCTTTTGATGAAAACCCATACTCGGCATTTGCTTCTTTCTTGAAAACAGATGAAGGTGTTGAGATCTATAAATCTATAGATAAAAAACTATAAAAACAAGTGATACTAATACATAGGCGGTTTCGGCCGCCTTTTTAGTATAATAAAAAATTAATATGGCAGTAAACGTAAACACAGTATATCAAACAGTCTTGTATATATTAAACAAAGAGCAAAGAGGTTACGTGACTCCAGCTGAATTTAATAGCTTAGCAGTTCAAGTTCAAGATGAGATATTTAATTCTTATTTCCCTGACGCTAATCAATTAAATAGACAAAACCAAAATAACACACAAAACGATACTGAGTTTTTTAATATGTTTGATGAAGTTTCTTACAAAGTAGCTTCTTTTATACAAGAAATACCTCTTACTCTTATTAATGATTCTACAATAGGTGATGTTTTTCATTATCCTTCAGTAAATACTACTACAGGTTTAGGTAATAGAACTATATATAGAATAGGTGAAGTTATATCTACATATACAGGACAGCCTCAATACTCTTCAATCACTCAACTTGTTTCTAAACCTGAATACAGCAAAATAGAAAGATCTAAATTAACTAAACCCACTAAACAATATCCTATATATTACTACACAAAAGGTGCGTATGCAGGCAATTATTTAAAAATAAGTCCTACTCCAAATTCTGTAAATGCAAATGCATTGTTAAAACCTTTAGATCCTAGTTGGGGTTTTACCTTAGGTTCTTTGAATCAGTATATATACAACGTAAATACATCTAGAGATTTTGAATTAGATATTTCTGAACAATCTAATATTATAATGAGAATATTAAAATATTGTGGTGTTATAATAAATGATCCAACTATAATACAAGTTGCTGAACAAGAATCTAAAGAAGTTGAAATTAATGATAAATCTTAAATAAATGAGTTTAGTAACAGAAACAAATCAACAGTATTATCAAGGTGCTCAGATATTTATATCTGCTGCGGCCTTGCCAAATCCAAATACTCAAACTTTCACTACTACTTTTGACACAGATTTAGTTTTTGGTTCAAGTGATTCAACCCAAACGGATTATGCTTTAAATAATTTTAAAATATACACTAGCGCTACTGGTTTGCCTAATCCATCTAACTGGAGTGAATATACTAGTACTTATACTGTAGCTAATAACACTATAACCTTAACAGGCCTAGCAACAAGCACGTATATTGCCGTACAGTTAAAATCAATTGATGGTGGTAATTATGCAAACACTGAAGCAGATAAAGCTTATGGTACTGCTGTAGAAAATAACTACGGCGGTTATGAGTATATAAAACTAAATGACGCTATAGATAACTTCATGGTTGGTTATGTTGGTGATGGAAAAATACTGCAAAAAGCTAAAAAATCAGATGTGTTGTTTTTTGCTAAAAGATCTTTGCAAGAATTTAGTTATGATACGTTAAAAAGCATACACTCACAAGAATTAACAATACCAGCTAGCTTAAACATAGTTTTACCTCAAGACTATGTAAATTACGTAAGCGTTTGTTATATTGACGAGCTGGGGGTTAAAATACCTATATATCCAGCAAATAATATTACTACTAGTCCATACGAAAATCCTGTTCAGGATTCTGAAGGCGTACCTACTCAAGATAACTTTGGCTCAAATATAGAAGGAACCTCTATTACTGAAGAAAGATGGAAAAAAGCAAATACTAAAATACTAAGTCAAGAGTTTTTTAATAATCTAGACGATTATGCTTATTGGGCTAACTTCTATGGCTTTGGAACTGATATTTTTTATGGCCAACAATATGGAATAATACCTCAGTATGCCCAAAGAAACGGTTGGTTTAATCCTAATTATAGAGAAGGTAAAATGTCTTTTTCTAGTAATTTAGTAAATAAGTTAATTGTATTAGAGTATATATCAGATGGTTTAGCATATGATAGTGATAGTAAAGTTCCAAAGCTAGCGGAAGATGCTCTATACGCTTCTATACTGTACAATATAGTTTCTACTAGAGCTAATCAACCAGAGTACATGGTGCAAAGACTTAAAAAAGATAGAAGCGCTAAGCTTAGAAATGCTAAAATAAGATTATCCAACATAAAGCTTGACGAAATAGTGCAGGTTATGCGTGGTAAATCTAAATGGATAAAACACTAAAATTAAATGGCTAAAGCTATAAACACGTTTTTAAGGTCTAAAATGAATAAGGACCTTGACGCCCGTTTGATACCAAATGGAGAATATAGAAATGCAGTAAACGTTCAAATAAGCAAATCAGAAGGAGACGGTGTAGGTACTGTTGAAAATGTATTAGGTAATACAATTATTTTTGATCTTCAAGAGAAAACAGGTGTTTCTAATTTATACTGTATAGGTTATTTATCAAATGATACATCTAATACTGTATTTTTGTTTTTAACAGATAATACTGACGGTATTTATAAGCCTACTGGAGTTGGTTCTAATCATTTTATATTCGCTTGTAATCCTAATGCTCAAGAGCCTGTTCTTTTGGTTACTGGGGCTTTTTTAAATTTATCTCAATTAAATCCTATATATGGAATTAATTTATTAGAGAATTTATTATTTTGGACTGACAATAGAAATCAACCAAGAAAAATAAATATTGATTTAGCTAACCCTGAGGGAAACATAAATACAGCAACACACTACACTAATGAAGATCAAATATCTGTAGCTAAGTATAATCCTTACGAATGCATGGAGCTTTATCAAAAAAGCTATTTGTCTTCAGAGAGTGGTAAGCACGAGTCTACAATGAAAGATGTTAGCTCTAAATTTTTACCAAACGGTGGTAGAGGCAGTGTTGTTACAGCCCAAGCCGCTGGGCAAACTAATTTTGTTTTAGAGTCTGTGGTAGGTGATATACAAAAAAACGGATCTGTATATTCTAAAGGATCTACTTTAGGTGTTATAGATTCTATAACAGGAGAAATGCAAGAAGTTGCTGGTTTAGAAGTTGACACTATTAATTTTTCTAATAATCAATGGACTATTGGTTTGAGCGGAAGCGGGACGATGACTGCTTTAGAGGTTGGTCAAGAAGTTATTTTTAACCCAAATCCTTATTATAATCCTAATTTTCCAGGAGATGCTGATTATTTAGAAGATAAATTTGTTAGATTTAGCTACAGATTTAAGTTTGAAGACAATGAATATTCTGTATTCGCGCCATTTACGCAAATAGCTTTTATACCAAAACAAGACGGCTATTTTATGTATGTACAAAAAAATTCTTTAGGATTAAAAGCCGTTGATGATCAGGCTGACGCTTATAGAAGTACAGTAGTTTATTTTGTTGAAAATAAAGTAGATGATATTGTTCTTAAAATACCGCTTCCATTTGATAATTTTGATATTCAAAATAACTTAAAAATAACAGAAGTAGATATATTATACAAAGAAGCTCAAGATTTAGCTGTTAAAGTAGTTGATACTATACCAGTTTCTGAGATAAGTAATTCCGCTGGTAAATTCACTGTTTCAAGCAATGATTCATCAGGAGCTACGTCTGAGTTTAGCGTAAGTAATGTACAAGGTGGTATTCCTATAGGAGGACTTATCACTGGTTTTGGAATATCAGGTAAACCAAAAATTACAGAGTTTACACCAACAAACCCAAGTGATCCTTCAAGCGGTGGAGTGGTTAAAATAGATTTAAACGAAGCGTTAGTTACTAGTAACACTATATTACAAGTTAACGAAATAGATTATTTTAATTACAATTATCAATCAAAAAAACCTTTTAAAACACTACCAGAAAAAGATTTAACTAGAGTTTATGATAAAATTCCTGTAAAAGCTTTTGCACAAGAAGTTTCTGGCAATAGAATAATATACGGCAATTATCAAGACAAGCATACACCACCAGAGTTTTTAAATTACAATGTTTCTGTTTCTAATAAAAGTGATTTTAATTTAAATAAAAAAGAAACTAGTACTAGCGGTGGAACACAAAGTGGAACTACTTTAACTTTATCAATAACAAGTGCTATAGTACCTGAAGTAGGTGATTTTTTAACTATAATATCAGGAACTGGAACTGTGCCTGAAAACACGCAAGTGACTGAGGTTAATGCCGCAAATCCTTCTAGCTCTATAGAAATATTTTTAAATAAATCAGTTACAAATATAGCGGCTTCAGATCTACTTTTATTTGCTCCAGCAGGAGGCGTTCAAGACACGACAAGTATAGTAGAATATCCTAATAGTACTTTAAAGCAAAATAGAAATTATCAAGTTGGTGTTATTCTTTCTGATAGATACAGTAGAACTTCAGGTGTTATACTTTCTAATAATAGATCTGTTGTAAAAGTTGGGACTCAAGCTTTTTCAGGTTCAACTTTATATTCTGCTTATTTAGATGAATCAACTGTTATGTCTTCTTGGCCTGGTAATTCGTTAAAAGTTTTGTTTAATCAAACTGTAGATTCTGTTAAAAATCCCATAACAGGTACTCCTGGGCTTTATAATGGTGATCCAACTAGTGTTGACTACAATCCATTAGGTTGGTATTCTTGGAAAGTTGTTGTAAAACAAACAGAACAAGAGTATTATAATGTTTATTTACCTGGCATTATGGCGGCTTATCCTGAAGATGCTAATTTAGAAATAGGTAGCACGTCTCATGCTGTTTTAATAAATGATAATATAAACAAAGTTCCAAGAGACTTAAGCGAAGTAGGTCCAGACCAAAGACAATTTAGAAGTTCTGTACAATTGTTTGGTAGAGTTGAAAATACTTCTGCAGCTATTACAGCTACAAATTTAGGTGAAGGAAACCAACCATACTATCCAGGTAAAGAGTCTGATACTGTTTCTACTATATCTACAGTTTCAGACATGTTCGACTACAGTCCTTTATTAGACAAAGTGCCTTCTCCAAATTATTTTCCTCAATTTTACTCTGTTGAATCAAATCCTCTTATAGCGAGAATAAGTACAGAATCTAAAATAGGTCAAGTAGCTACAACAAACTATAACACAGTTAGCGCTAGGATAGCTGAATCCTCAAATACTAATTTAATAGAACTTAAAGATATATCAGGAGGAGATGGAACTACGACTCTTGGCGTAATACCTGGAGATTCAGTTATAGGTAATTTCTCAAGCGAAATAAAAGTTGCATCAGGCGGATTTACACCATCTCAAAATATAGGTTCTCCAAATCCCGTAGACACTAACGCTAGCACTCAAGATAATACGTTAAAGTTTGCGACTTCAGATTTAAGCAACAAGGCTCCTGGAAATATAGTTCAAGGGATTGGAATACCAGCAGGTACATCTGTAGTTAGTATAGATACTAGCAGTGGAACTATAACTGTTTCTAACGTAGTAAATGTAGCTGATGCTACATCAGTTACTTTCAGTAGTTCTGCTACACTAGAATTAACTGAAGCCGTGTCTGTTCAATTAGATGATAATATAATTATACAACCATCTAGTATACCAGGTATACAATACCTAGCTGTATATGAAACAGAGCCAACAGAAAGCTTGTTAGATATATTCTGGGAAACTTCATCTTCAGGACTTGTTTCAGATTTAAACAACGCTGTTTTAAATGACTCTAGTGGTGGTGCTAGTCTTAGCGAATTAAACGCCAGTAATTTTACAGAAGCTATAACAAAAGATAGCGATGTTTTTTCTGCTCCATTTAAAATATTAGACAATTTTGGATCACCAGTTTCTTTTTTAGATATAACTAGTCCATTAGAATTAGTAAGTGCTTTTAATAATTTAGGTGAAGATGTAAATAGTAATCTTCCTTATTTTAGACTAGTATCTGCACAAACCAACCAAAATTCTTATAATATACAAGTGACAAAGGATTATTTTGACAATATATATTTTGGAGAAGACACAAGCCCTAGTGGTACTAGTAGAAGAAATTTTACTTTAAATTTAAAAGCTAGTATAAACGAATTAGAGTCAAATTTCACTATAAATCTTAGCTTAAGAAACATATCCCCAGATATATCATCTCCAATTGACGGAGATCAGTTAACAAAAGGAACTACAGACAGTACAATAACTAGTATTACAGCAACTAATGGTGCTGCTAATATAAATCTAGCTGATATATTTTCTCAAGGATCTTGTATAATTTCACAGGTTTTAAACGGTGATAACGAAAATGTTACACAGCAAGGCTATTTTTCAGTACCACAAGAACCTTCTATAGTTAACAATGAAGCCTCTTGGAGTGTTATAAATAATTTTTCTACTGTAAGTGATTTAATACCAATAGACACTTACACTATAACAGCAACAGTAGAAGACGCCGCAGGAGGTGTAGACGCTGATTCAGTAACTTTTAGCGTAAACTATGGGGCTCAAGTAAGAGGAGTAGAGCAAAGATCTTTTAGAAGCGCTTATTTTTCCCCCTTCAAGCAATGGTACTATCAAGATGTAACTTTATTTGAAATATTTGGGGGAGTCGATGAGGATAAAAGAGGTCATTATCTATACAACGGAGCTTGGTCTCAGCAAACTCGCTTTCCAAATGGTCAATCTGATCCTAATATTTTTGTAGGTGGTCCTTACGGAGCCGATTTAAACTGGCCTGGTAATCTTCCTATTCGTGCTAATGACGGAGCTTTTTATGGACCAGCCACTAACCTTCCTTTAATAGGAGGAAATACTTCAACTTTTGCAAATGATTTTCAAGTAACTGTGAATGTTACCGATAGAAATAAAGAAATTCCTTTAGTTCAAAGTAATTTATCAACCGATGATAGTGGTACAAATTTTTTACTATATTCACCGAATAGTAAAGAAGAAGTTGTGGATCTTTGGGTTAATAACTTTATGTCATTACCTATTTTTAGAGTACAATTTAACACAAGTGGTATTAATTTTCCTACAGAACAAGGTGGACCTGGAATTTTTGAGAATCCAGCTGGTGGAGGCGCTGGTGGTCGTGAGCCTATTGGAGATACAATATTTATAGACAACCTTAATTATAATTTAAACGCATATTCTTGGAACGTAATTTAACAAAATAATAAGTAATAATCATAAATGGGAGCAGTAATAGAAATTAAATACTTTAACTCGTTTTTCTTAAATAAGACAAATAGTTCTAAAGAACCAGTGTGGAACGGTTCTAGAGGTATACCTAAAGACATAGGTGGTTATCCTGTTTTGTCTAGTTCTTCAGATTCAAATGACTGGGCTATAGAAGAATCTAGAATTAGAGGTGGTTATAACAATACATCTACAGATTACGGAGCTAGAGCATATTTAGTAGAAGAAGATCAGAGCGCTTCATTTAGATTAAATTCTATGATATACTCTGGTATATTTAACTCTAGAACAGGTATAAATAACTCTAATGTTTTTTCAGTAGCAGAAGAAATAACCAAAAGCGCTAATCCTATACAAGGATCAATACAAAAGCTTTATGCTGAAAATTCTAATTTGATTATTTTACAAGAAGAAAAAGTATCAAGAGCATTGATAGAAAAAGATGCTATATATAGCGCTGAAGGCGGAGGCACTATCACTAATGCTAATTTAGTTATTGGAACCATACAACCTTATTTAGGTGAATATGGTATAAGTAAAAACCCTGAGAGTTTTGCCGTTTATGGTTATGATAAGTATTTTTCAGACAAAAACAACAATGCGATACTAAGACTTACTAATAACGGCATCGTAGAAATATCTGCCTATGGTATGAAAGATTTCTTTAGAGATGAGTTAAATTTTATAGACGCAGATAGTTCTAAAGGTTTAGTTTTAGGTGGTTACAATGTTTATAGTTCAGAATACACGGCTTCTCTACAGAGAAATCCTATAGCACATCCAAATGATTCTTTTAGTACAACATCTTTTGATCCTAAAGTAAATGGTTGGCCAACGTTTTTTACTTACAAGCCAGAGCAAATGTTCAGCATACAGAACAAATTTTATACAGTTAAATCCGGCGGTTTATATCAGCATTATGTCGCTGAAACGGCTAATAGAACCACTGTTAATAGAAATACTTTTTATGGAATAGAAGAGCCAAGCTCTATAACATTTGTTGTTAATGATCGTCCTTCTTCTTCTAAAACTTTTCAAACTATTGGATATGAAGGTAATAGCGGCTGGCAAGTTAATAAGTTTACTTCTGACTTTACTGGAAAAGTAAAAAACTCTAATGGATCTGGTTGGATTAAAAACTTTGATATTACAACACCTCAACCTCCTTTAACTGGTCCTGCTGTTAAAAGCTACTACGAAGGAGAATATGTTATTGTTAACTCAACAGGTATAACAGGCGCGGCATCTACAAGCACTACTGTTACTCTTTCTAATTTTTCAGAAATACCTGCTATAGGTGCTTCTGTGGGAGGTAGTGGTATTGAAAATGAAACTAAGGTTGTTGGATTTGTTCCTGCCACTGGATTACTTACGGTTGATAAAAATTTAAACGTTATACAATTTCAAAAAATAACATTTAATTCTGTGGTAGATAGATCTGGCTATAGTACTGCATTTGGAACTACAAATCCAGCTTACCCAAAATACTATTGTGGTTTTACTATAAAAGAAAACAAATATGTTGCTAACTTAATTAACACAAGTTCTGCTAATGAAAAAGAAGTTATATTTGGACAAAGCGTTAGCGGTATAAAAGGTTTTTACTCTGATGTTACAATAGCTACAGACACGACAACAGATCCAGGTGGTGAAAAACAATTATTTAATGTAAGTACAACATATACCTATAATAATGGATATTAATAATAAAAATATAAAAAAATGGTAGGAGCTATAATAGGTGGCGTAGCTAGTTTAGCTGGTGGTATATTTGGTTCTAGAAAAGCTAGAAGAGCTGCTAAAAGAGCTCGTAGAGAAGCTGCTAAGCTAGAAAGAAAATTAACTGAACTAGAAAAAAATCGTCAAGAAATAATTAATCCTTACGAAGGCGTTCAGGATTTAAGCTCAATGCTTAGTAATCCTTTTGCTAATTTAAGCGTAGCTACTCAAGCAGCTGAAATACAAATGGAACAAAGTGATATTGCTTTAGCTAATACTTTAGATACTATAAGAGCCACAGGCGCATCAGCAGGTGGAGCTACTGCTTTAGCTCAAGCTGCATTACAGGCTAAGAAAGGTGTGGCGGCTAGCATTGAAGGTCAGGAAGTAGCTAATGAAAAACAAAGAGCAGCTGGTGAAGCTACATTACAGCGTCAGCAAATGTCTGAGCAACAAAGACTACAACAAGCGGATGTAGCTGGTAGACAATTTGTATTTGGTATGACAGAGCAAAGAGAACAACAACAGTTAGATAGAGTTTCTAATCAAATATCAGCATTAAGAGGTCAAGCTGCTTCTGCTAGTAGAGACAGCACGGCTGCTTTAACCGGAGGTATTGGAGCTGCAGCTAGTCTTCTAGGAGGAATTGGAGCGAAATAAAATATAAAAATGGAGAATAAAAACATAACATATAATCTGTCTATACAACAAGCTAATAAAAGTAACGCGCTAGCTTACAACGAAGATTATGTTGCAGCTAACATTGACGCTTCTTTTAAAATACTAGACAATGCTTACGCTAATACAGGTAAGATGTATGCTAAACTAAAAATGGCTATACAATCAGGTAAATGTTTAGATGAAAGCTGTAATTATGAACATGAGCAGGTAAAGAGACTAGATGAAGCTCCTCAGAAGTCCATAGAGTTCTTACAACAGGTCGTAGACGAGCTTTCTGTAACAGAGGATAATTACTATGATGTTAACAACGATTACTCTTTTATGGTCGCTAATTGCATTATGACTAATAAGCCTGGTTTTTCTAAGACAGAAGGATATAATGTTTATTTAAATCTTATGCAAGATGGTTCTCAAGAAATAGTATTTGAAGGACCTTTGTTTGAAAAGCCTTTAGTAATTAACAACAACACGCTAAGTGCTTTGCTAGAATCAAATACTAGTCTTGTAGTTGAAACTCCAGATGTAAATGCAGACATGCTAAAACTATTAGTTGACAGCGGTGTTTTAGCAGAGGGATCTGCAGATGAAGAAGGTAACTTACTACCAGAAGCTTCTTTGTCTGAAGAGTTTGTTATGAAAAATGTAGATGGATCTTTTGACTATGAAATTATAGACATAGGCGGTGGTAAAGGTAGAAACGTACTTAAATTTGATTTAGATAAAATTAAAAGAAAAGCACAGCCATTTGTAAATGCTGAAGTAGCAGGCTTGTTACAACAAGAACAAAGCGTTGTAGCTGCTTGGAACGTTTTTATTGGTCAAGGATCAAGCGTTGAAGAAGAT
>Ga0181398_1000627_pt1 | contig 10590 bp, 15 predicted proteins | sample 21SPOviralmetaG_FD_130127 | JGI IMG/M metagenome (GOLD analysis project Ga0181398, IMG submission 130127) | Marine viral communities from the oligotrophic San Pedro Time Series (SPOT) site, San Pedro Channel, CA, USA - 21 SPOT_SRF_2011-04-29 | ecosystem: Environmental > Aquatic > Marine > Strait...
AGCATATGTTGGTGAAACCACTATGAGTAGCACGTATATTGACGTTCTAGATGTATTTAATCATATAACATTGGGAGGTCGCCTTAGTGATGAATATATTGATTGTTTCTGTAAGTATGTATATAATAGTGACCCAGATTTCAAGAAGCGCGAGGTTGTTAGGCGTCAATTTACAAATATTAATGGAGTAAGATTTACACGGTGTATAGTTATGTATACCCGAGAAGATTATCTTAAGGTAGTAGTTGCGTGTGCAGATTGGGCCAGGTTTAATCCAGAAAAGGTAGTAATTGTATAAATATTAAAGATTTAGATATAAAACTATATAAAACAAAATAATATATTTTTATATTATAATACTATGTTAAAAGGTGATAAGGGAAAAGATACAAAATCACATTTTATATTAGAAAAAAAAATAGAAAAGTCAAAAAAAGAGTATATAGTAGAATGTTTAGGTTATGGTGAAATTAATATTAAAGAATCAAAAGAACCAAAAGAACCAAAAGAACCAAAGGAACCAAAAGAACCAAAGGAAACCCTTTAAAGAAGTTAAAATTGATATGAAATATATTAACATAATGTAATAACACAACCAAGGGTATTCAACAGGATTGTCCTTAATTATGGTCCAAGAAAGAAGCGTTATCCTAACAAATCATGCCTTAGATAGAAAATCTGAAAGAAATATTGATATTTCACTTATTGATGGTAGGTATTATATAAACAATAAAGAAATAAACATTGAAAAAATTAACAAACTGCCATATGTAAAAGATAATGGGTGTTTTAAATATTATGATTTCAACAATTGTGTATCATGGTATGTTAGAGATAACAAAATAATGACGATTGTCAAATATGAAAAGATAGCTATATTTAGAAGAATTATTACTGATGTATATAATTTGAAGTTCAATGATTTTTGTAGAGACCATATTTTTGGAACATGTAAGAGGGGCGATAATTGTCGATACAAACACATTAATATGAACAAAATTTGTAACTATACATGTAACCATTGTAAATATTAAAAACAATAAACAATAAATTATATATTATTTTTTATATTTATGTATAAATTGGTAATGACCTAATCTTTCATATTCCTTTAAATATCTAAATAATTTTTTTCTTATTTTATTATTAAAATTTGTATTAGATATTTTACGATTACATTGTGTATTTAAAATTTTAATTATATTTTCAAATCTAGCAGAGGTAGAACATCCTAATTTTTGTTTGTATTTATTTGAATAATAATATTCTTCTTTTAGATTATCATCAATAACCGAATATTCGTGTAGTGCGTTTGGATTATCTAGATTTGTCTCATGAATATTTGTATTTTGTTCATCATTATCATTATCATTAATATCATTATCATTAATATCATTATCATTATCATTAATATCATTTTCATGTTGTTTTTCATTTGTGTCAGAATATAGATAATAAGAAATACCACCAAGAATAGAAGATACAGAACCACCAACTATATAAGGAATATATATTTCCATATATATAATTTCTTAATATTTTAGTAATTTACTAAAAAATTAAATGTTATAAAAAGTAAAATTAATAGTATATTTTAGGGATATATTATCTATTAATTAAAAAATAAACAAAAAAATAATTTAAAATTTAGTGAGGAATTATTAATCCAAATAATATGGCTAAGGCGACAGTTTCATACCATCTGGCTACTTTGAGTGATGGAACTAATCTTCTGAGAACATTATTCCATAAATATGGACCGACCACAATATTAAGTAAGAGCATAAGTAAAACAGCAATGGCTAAAGAAGTTAATGATACTTTAGCTTGTTCTGAATCAACAACATTAGAATTGTTTCTTCGTATGGTATTTTCAACGGCATTAGAAATTTGAGATGAACTAAACATTTTATAATATATATAAAGATAAAAATTTATAAATTAATCAAATGATAAAAATAATTATAAATATTAAAAATCCAAATAAAATATTTGAATATTGCTTAAAATATAATGTCTATATTGATTTATTAAAAGATGTTAATAGTCATTTTTGGATGAAATTACTTGAAAATTATTATCAAGACTATATAGAATTAAAAAACGTTCAATTATCCTTAAAAGATTTTTATGTCTTATTGTATTATACTGAAATATTTACATTATTAAATGACTTAAAATTAATAGATAGAGCCCAAAAGTTATTATTAAAATTACCACAAATATATCAAGGTGATCATATTGCTATTATTCATGCTTCTAATAATATAGCGTTAAGAATGAATAAAGCAAATGCTATCATGACTAGAAATACTAATGAAAATAAATGTAATTTATATGGTTTAGGTTATTTAGTCATTAGATATCTAGATAATAATGGTAATGATGAATTTGTAGAGAAATTTACAGAAAAATATAAATATGTTAGTGGGGTAGACCCTTTAAAGGGAGATTATATACTGATATAGAGAATATCTCGGATATGATATAACAATAAGTCCATATATTATTAGTAAAATCATGACAATTTGAGCACTATTGAGTGTAACACATAGAGGATTAAAATTAGTTTCGGAAATATGGTTTGATAATACTGTCATAAAACATTGATTATTAAGTAAAGCATAAGTTGATAGTAATATTGATATATAAATTATGTAGTATGGCATATATTTTGGAGGTAATATAGGTCCTATTTGTATTAGTAAAACACCAATTATATGGAGTATATTAATTCTATATACATTTTTTTTATTTGCTACATGTGCTGGAAAAAGAGAATTAATAGTGTGTAAATAACATTTATAAGGGTCCATTATAATATAACTTAGAAAAAAGGCTCAAAATTAGCATTTCTTAACGTTAAAAATAAATTTCTGTAATGCATAATGGAATACATATATATCACTGAATAAAAATGCTGTGATTAAATGTCCTGGTGAGTTATTATGGCAATTTGATGCGATAAGTATTGCTGGTGCAAGGTTAAATAATAGAAAAAGACATAATATTGAGAACCATAGTGTATTAAGTGTAACGGAGTCTCTATATTCTTTTCTATTCATATTTTTTTTTGTAAGTTCATTTGTTAATTGTTTAAGTTGTTGAGGATAAAATAATTTATTAAAAATAAGCCAAGATACTAAAACCATTATATAATATAAGTAAATATTTATAATTTGCAGTAATTATTGAATTTAAATATAAATTTTTTTATAGACCATTGAAGTAGGTATACATCGCTAAATATAAAAGCAATAATACCATACAATATAGGATTATGTGGATTACAATTAGTTGCTACTAAAACTGCTGGGATAGTGGTAAAGAGCAGTATAATAGTTAAGTAAGTCATTATGTAGGTATTATTTGCGATAATACCAGAAGTATTTAAGCTAATAATATTTTTAAAATTCTCATTAATTCTTTTATTATTTAATAGTAAAATATTAGTTGAGATAAACATATATAATATTGTAATATAATAATATGGATAAATTGAAAATATTTATATGGTTTCAGGTATTACTTATATTTTTAGTATCGATTGAAGTATATAGATATAGTAGAATAAAGTATAGTGGTAAAATAGCAATAGATTTATATGATATTCAAATATCCTATCGTGACTTATATTTATTCTTAGCCTATACAGTATTTATATTAAATATAGTCATGATTCATTATACTAATCAAACCCATATTATTCATCAAGCCCTTAGAAAATATTGGTATTATTTATTACCTTTATATGGTGCTATAGTGATATATATTATTAAACCCAAACCTATTATAGATGATGGTTCTTTCGTTTCTCAACCTTCAATGATGAAAAGAAAGAATGTTTATAGACTTCACATATTTTTAGTATTATTACTAATAAGTAGTATACTAATAGAGATTTTTAATGCTCCATATTTTATGTATTATACAAATAAAAAAATAGCATATATGGGTATAAGCCGTATAATAACATTAATAATTATGGTTTATTTAACCATTAAAGAAAAAAATATGAGTAATTGTAAATACCAGTTACCTAAGAACTGGGTATAGGTTCAGTCGATAGACACCAATCATCTTCATATACATCTAAATCTTTATCTAGTGATTTTTGTAAATTTTGTATATCTAGTCTGTTAATATCTTTATCTTCGAAAATATTATATTTAGCTTTTACATTTTGTAGTAAATCAGTTACCTGATTTGCCAAATCACTATATCTATAGAAATATAGAATATAAAGGAAATACTGGAACAAATTCAACATAATTAACAATAGTATATAGCCTTTACTTATATTATATTTTGATTCATAGTATTCAGTATATATATGTTCATATGGGTCACAAGTTTCGTGCATGGTGTATGTCATCTCTTTTAATAAAAAATATGAGATATGTTTAAGTATTTATATTATTTTTTTATTTTTTATTTTATATTTTTGTTTAGATTTAATTATAATGAGTAAGTATTCCCTCACTAGATGCTCGCAGAATATTATCTAGATGCTCATGGTGGTCATCATCCATCGCCTTTCGAAAGATTGTATATGGGTCAATATCTCGCACCTTTACCTCTACACCATCTACAATCTTAGTAGTCTCCTCAGCACACTCACCATATAGCACATACTTGATGACTGTATCTGAGCGTCCAGAGAGTAGAATGACCCCCTTACGAGTCATATCCTCCTGGACACCATTAGAGTTAGAGTTCAGATTATGATACACGATGATAGGCATCCGACGACCAGCATCCTTCCACATCTTCTCTAGCTGTGCGTGTGCAGTAACCCAAGGATGTGTATTTGGAACATTCTTCTGGACACTGACGTTTCGACGACCGCTGAAAGAATAATATGAGCGAGCCGGATTCATTGAGTTATCCATTGAGTCAAAGTCACCATCTGTAGCGACATAAATGACAAACTCCTCATCATTGGGCACCTTATTTCGCTCACACAGACGAAGACACTCCTCATGGAGACCCTTATAGTTTGTTGAACCACCGCTATACTTGCTAATCTCACCCATACGCTCCTTGACAGTCATAGGACGCCCAGAAGGATGCTTGAAGGAGAATGTCTTTGGTTCTGAAGTAAAGCTAAGTGCTGTATCTCGAAAAGCTGGAGAAGCAATCTGTGAAATAAAACACACCAGACCCATTGCGATATCAAGAGGACGATTTGGCTCATTATCTACCCAAGTCATGGAAGCAGACACATCTGCGCAACCGATGATATTTCCACTTGCTAGAGCGCTATTAATACGCTCATCGGCGGCTCCAGCTGCCTTAAGCTCAGATGCAATCTTCTGCCGAGTCTCCTCGAGACGCTCCAGACCACTCATTACCTTCGCATCCCATAGTGCCTGCTGCATATCAGCCATGGCAGTGCTGGAAGCCTTGGTTGCCTTGTTAGCAATAATATGTGGAAAGATCTGGTCAGCATTCATCTTAGATGGGTCCGTAAACATATCTCGCATCTTCTTACGAAGAGCTACACGGTCCTCATCGTCTGGATGACGGTTACCAGTCTCCTCCTCATACTCAGTCGGCTTAATCTTCAGCTTCTCATTAAGAAGAGCCTTGGCATTACGAATCTTGAACTGTCCTGGAAGCTTGGTAGGGTCTATATCACCAAAACGCTTAGCACAAGCCTTAACCTCTGGCACATCAAGTGCTACATTTAGCTTCGCATTAAGAGACCGCCAAGCCTTCTTGGCACCAAAAGGCACATCCTTCTCGGCTGGAAACTTCTCATAGGTGCCATTAGACCGGTTGCGAATCTTGAGAGACCCACGAATCATGTAGGCTACATGAGACTGCTTCTTAAGAGAACCATCCTGCGACCGAATGAACCAGTAGAGATGCTTGTTCTCAGCAGCACGCTCTCGGACACAATACTTCCCAACAAAAGTTAGCTGGGGAAGCTTAGCACCCTCAGCTCCTAGAAGAGCCTCAAGCTTATCCGACTCAATGCTACGGATATTGTGTGGTGTGATAAAATCATCTAGTGCCTTGAGATCATCTGCTCGCTGGGCAAGATAGACATCACGGAAAGCCTGAATGAGATGGTCATACTTATGAAAGCGTGAACTATCAGTCATACTCATATCCATGATGAGACCCCAGATGAGAAGGTGGTCCTTCCAGTAGCCAATCTCACCAAAGAGGCGCTCAGAAACAATCTGGATACAGGTCTTAGGAAAATGGTCATATAGAACCAGAAAGTATCGGTAAGCTAGAAGCTTCTCCTTCTCACCCTCACGCGCGTGTCGCTTATGAGCCCATAGCTTGAAGACATCAGCAATATACTGACCCTTATCCTGGACGAAACAAGCATCAGCAATCATCTTCTGGACACCACTACGAATCTTATCATCAGGTGTATCCTTAGAAAAGTTCGTGAAGCAGTCAACGCGGTAGTCTCCAGATGTCTTCTTCATACTAGCACCATTAGCACCAGTAGTGTAGTTAGAGGAATTATGTACTGCACTTGCAAAAGCCATCTTAGTTGTTTGTAGTAGTGGGATTGAATAGAAAGTTGTTATTATTTTAAGTGAATTTCTGTAAATCAATTTTATTTAAATATATAAAGAATTAGGTAGGTTAGCCCATCATTTTTATAACCGATTTATTAAATATGTGTATATGGAACCTATGTGGGGAGGGTGTGGGGATATTAAAATTGATGATATAAAATGTCTATAAAAATATGTAACAATATGAGAACAATGAAGAGTGTTATTGCTGGGTGGGGTGCTATGGCGGTAGGTATATATAGTGTAAAGTCATTTTTTGATAAATATATTAAAAAAAATGAAAAGATAAGCGATGAATTTGTAGAATATATGAATGGGGTGGGACACCTATAATTAATAATTTATAACCGATTTATATAACATTAAATCTAAACATAGGTATATCTACTATATACGGTTATTGAAGAGCATGTAAAATTGAAATGACTTTTTTGAAATTAAAAAAGAATAATTTCTTTCGGTCCCCGCTTCATTTCAACACTTAAGTTTTCTCTAAATATGGCTCTTACTTACAGCACTAACACTACATACACTGGACGTAATGTTTGGACGACAGAAGGTGCTCGTGAAATTTGTATTAATTATGATTACATGCCACTTACTGGATATCTCAAGTATGCGGCTGTTATTCATAGAATGAGTGAAACAGATGGTCCATTGAATTCTTATGGGATTGAACAGCATGAGAATACTGTATCTGAACGCTTTTATATTCGCCCAGTAGAAATCATTGTAGATGCGGATTTGTCGGATATTGGCCTGATGCAAAACATTCGTTATCTAATGTGTCATGGGCCTGGATGTAAGGGACCACGCATGAATACATATTCGTATACTGATACTGATAGTGAGACTAGTGATACTGTCTCATTGTTGAGTGTTGACAATGAGTATCAGGTTAGTTCTGAGACACATAGTCTAAAGTCAGTGCGTCGTATGAGGTATTATCATGCTGGTGATGAGCCAAGACATATCTACATTACTCTAAAGGGTAGGTCTTCTAATGGCGATGTCTTGTATGGTGCTTCAATTCAGAGGGTTAATGATAATCCGGACTATATTCCAACTAAGCATGATATCAATAACCATTTTAAGACAGCTATGTCTCGTCTAAATAAGTGTCCGGTTCATATGAAGGTAAGCAAAGACTTCAAGCATCAGTTGAAGAAGAATGCGGCGCATCGCGAAGATATTACTGCAGAGATTGTAGATGAGATTTTCACAAGACAAGGTGGGTATTTGAAGGTAAGAGGTATGCGGGCTTAGATTAAATCTACTAACAAAAATGAAAAAAATAAAATTGATATTATGTATATATTTTTTTTTTAAATAACTCATCATGATTACTGGTTTATTTTTGCTGGTGGTTTCAGGTGTTGGTGAAGGAGAGATTTCAGTTATTAAGAATAACACTGGAGTAGATACGTATAATAGTAAAACAATAGTTTCTATGTTAAAAAAAATAAATCATGGAAATAGAGTAGTTCATGATATGTGTGAATCATTAGAAGAGAAATATAGTTATATAGTTGGTTCAAATAAGCCTAGTTGTCGATATAATGTTTCATATATTAGTGATACTGATATATTATTGTTTAAAATTAGTGAACCTATTAGGGAATTTATGTTAACAGAAAAGAAGACAATGTGTAAAAATGAGAAACTAGAGTGTGGTTCATTAACAGTAATTATTAAAATAATAGATTTAATAAACTCAGCTATAGATGTATCTATCAATGGAAATAACATTGATGTTAATATTGAATTGATTGAATTTGAGGTGCTATTTGATACCTATATTAATGCTTTAAATAATGTAGATGTTCTTACCAATATAACATTATCTAGAACAAAATCTAATTTAATCTTGAATAGAGAAAAAGAAAAATTGAAAATACAAATGAATCGGTATAGTGTTTGGAAGGCAGGAGATATACTATCAATTTATATTGGTGAACCAATCAAAAATACATTAACATATACCGGTGATGTTATAGGCACTACATTAGGTTCTGCTTTGGGTTCTACAATTGATGGTGTATCACCTTCTGTATCTATGGGTATTGAAAATAAAGTAATTATAGCCTTATTGGGTATATTAATATTTTGGAGGCGTTAGTTAAATACTATAAATTAAAAATTTCAAACTTGAATTAAATATAAATATCTTCCCCCCCCCCCCTCAAAAATATTAGATTTACTGGGTCTTTTTTTTTCCAATACTTTTTTTTCTTATGATTTTAAAGATTTACTAAATATATTAAGGTATTACTTTATTATAATAATTATTCTATAAAAAAACAATAAAAAAAACAATGAAAAAACAATGAAAAAACAATGAAAAACAATGAAAACAATGAAAAAACAATGAAAAAACAATGAAAAAACAATGAAAAAACAATAAAATTACTTAAAATTATTTTCTTTATTATATTATATACCAAATGCCTCTTTATTTCTGTGAACATTGTAATTATAAAACAAAGCTATTAGGAAATTATAAACAACACTTAAAACTAAGAAACATGTTCTTAATATTGGTGAATATACATTAGAAACATCAGTTTTAGGTGTAAAGACCCAAAAAGACCCAGTCAAGACCCAAAAAGACCCAGAAAAGACCCAAAAAGACCCGCAAAAGACCCAGGAATTTTGTTGCGGTTATTGCGATAAACATTTTTCATCATTTGCACATATGCGTCGGCATGAGATTCATAGATGTAAGGAAAATCCAAATATAATTGATAAGATATTAGAAGCTAAAAATAAAAAGATTAAAAATTATGAAAAAGCAGCAGATGAGTGGAATAAAGAGAAGCAAATGTTATATACGAAGATAAGTGAATTAATAAGTAAAGTGGGTGATACTAATATTCAAAACAATATAATTATCAATAATTATGGGGATGAGGACATGACTCATATAACTGATAAAATAAAAAATGAGTTATTAAAGATACCATATGGTGCGATTCCTAAATTAATAGAGAGTGTTCATTTTAATGATGAGAAGCCAGAAAATAAGAATATAGTAATGCCAAATAAAAAGGAAAATATGTTAAAAGTATATCATGGTGATAAATGGATATATAAGAATAAGAATGATACAATTAGAGATTTAATAGATAGTAAATATATGATTATTGATAATCACTATGATGAAGTAAAAAGCGATGTTCCTAATGGAACTCAGAGTTCCTATACTAAGTTTCGTAAATTCTATGATGAAGGAGACGAAGAATTAATAAAAGAATTAAAGAAAGAATGTGATTTAGTATTATTGAATCATAGAGAGTGAATGTATAGCTTGTTGTAAATTTTGACAATTTCAAAATTTCAAACTTGAATTAAATATAAATAGTTTTCCCCCCCCCCTCTAAAATTGGTAATTTACTGGATGTTTTTATATTCATTTCTTTTTTTTCTTATAATTTTAAAGATTTACTAAATATATTAAGGTATTAATTTATTATAATAATTATTATATCAAAAAACGATTGAAAAAACGATTGAAAAACGATTGAAAAGGATTGAAAAACGATTGAAAAGGATTGAAAAAGGATTGAAAAAGGATTGAAAAAGGATTGGAAAACGATTAAAATACTAAAAAAATTATATTGATTTATAATATATACCATTATGCCTCTTTATACTTGTAAACATTGTAATTATGAAACATCATTGAGTCAAAATTATAGAAGGCACTTAAAAACTAAGAAACATGCTGTTAATATTAATGGTGGAATTGAAAAATCGCTAAATTTAGTAGCGGACATCCAAAAACATCCAATAAACATCCAAAAACATCCAATAAACATCCAAAAACATCCAGTAAACATCCAAAAACATCCAATAAACATCCAACAAAATTCATCAAAACCGTATAAATGTGATTATTGTTTTAAAGAGTTTACTTTATTTACTAACAAAAGACGCCATGAATTGCATAGATGTAAACATAATCCTGCTATTTTAGATAAGATACTTACTTCCAAGGATAAAAAGATAAAGAGATTGGAGATGGAGATTAATGATTGGAAGAAGG
>Ga0181398_1000630_pt1 | contig 10553 bp, 17 predicted proteins | sample 21SPOviralmetaG_FD_130127 | JGI IMG/M metagenome (GOLD analysis project Ga0181398, IMG submission 130127) | Marine viral communities from the oligotrophic San Pedro Time Series (SPOT) site, San Pedro Channel, CA, USA - 21 SPOT_SRF_2011-04-29 | ecosystem: Environmental > Aquatic > Marine > Strait...
AATACATTCTAATAATAAAATAAAATAGCGTTATTTATAAATATTTTATATAACTGTAAAATAAACAAAAAAAATACATAATTTAAATAAAAGACATTTATTTAAAACATTTAAGAATCGCGTCTTTATAAACAGAAGCTATTTTCTCCTTTAAAAAAAGACTGTTTTTCTATTAAAAAAAACACATTCGCGTATCTTATAGCAAGAATCGCGTCTTTTTATAGGAAAAGCAAATCCGTCTATTAAAAAAAGAATGTTTTTCTATTAAAAAAAACACAGGTCGGTGCCTTCTACACAAACACGCTTTTTCCTTTACACAGATGTTTAAATTTTAAACATTTTAAACATTTAAATAAAAGACATTCTTTTTAATTCATTTAAGTCCGCCTCAAATTGGCGTTATTATTGTATATTCTCTATAATAAACCACCAAATTAAGACACCAAGAAAAATTATTAAAAAAAATACATATCTCCCTAAATAGTATTTGGGCGTTTTTTAACTAGATTACTTTTTTTAAATAATCTATCAAATATACATCTAGTATAATAATCTACATTTTCAAAAAAATATAATATAACATCTCCCTTTTCTAGTACATCTACTTCTTCTATACTTCTTACCATTCTAATATTAAACTTTTCTTTTTACTTTTTTTAGAGATATTAATAGTATATATAAAACGCTTATTAACTCTCTTCTTTAATATTATTTTTTTCTTTAACATTGAATTAATTGTTTTTCTAAATAAATATGAATTACTAGTATCTGTTACTGCATTTAAAAAATTTCTAATTGTCTTAAAATACATTTGTCCCCAGTCATCAACATTATACTTTTTAAACAAGTAAACATACTGATTTACAAGATTATCTATATATTCTACTTCATTCATATTTATACTTTATCCTTCTATATTATTTTTAGATTTTAAACTCTTTTCTTTACTATCAAGACTACATTTACTATAACAACAAAATTTAACTTTAATTCTATCCAACCAACTCATATTTATTATATAATTAGAAATTATTTATTTTTTACCAAATTTGTCTAGGACTTTCTTTTTAATTTCTTCATTTGTTTTATCTTTTAATTCCCTATAACTAGAATCATTATTATCTATATTATCTGTTTCTGGTTTCTTATAATTTTTTATTTTATATTCACGTTGTTGTGAATCTCTAATCAATACTTTTTCTAAAACATCATACACTATTTCCCTACTATAACAACTCATCATATGCTTTATTCTTCTACACGAAGCACATAAATTAGAAGTTATTACTGTTTGCTCTTCACAAAGGTGGCATAAAAACATTTTAATTATAATGATACCAGAGAAAATAAAAATATTTATTATTATTATATTTAATAATGCATTATTATAATTTGAAAGTAGGAGCCCCTAGAGTTTGCGATAAAGAAAATGTTAAAGACTTAATTAAAAAAGTTGATGAAGTTATGAATGGTAAATCAAAAGAAAAGAAATTAAAACAAAAAGATATATTTGAAATGAAAACTCATAAAGAAAAACAAAAAAAGAATGCTAAAAAAGATATTAATAAACTAGATGAAAAATTAAAAAAACATTCTAAATTACATAAAGGAGGTATGAATTCTAAACATATGAAGAATATGAAAAAATTTATTGCTGAAGGAGATAGTTTCAATGTTGCTCATACAAAAGCAGTTAAATTAGATAAAGAAAAAAAAACTAAATATTAATCTATTCTAGCATATTGAATTGACTGAGATTTCGTATATTTATGACCACTTTCTATTGCTACTTTTCTCTGTTCTTTAATTGATGGATTTGTTTTAAAAAAACCAGTAAAGAAAGAATGTCTTATTAAATTTAATGTTATATCTTTTTTTTTAAAATGAAATAAACCCTGCTTTCTTATTGCTTGTTCTAATGATACAGGAGATATTTTTGTCTTTTGATCTAACTTTGTAAATAAGAAATGTTCTTCGTTATTATCTTTAAAAAAATAATTCAAATACTTATCTAGCATATTTATTAATAATTGATTTCTAATTATAAATTCTAATTGTCCTAGATACTTTCTTGTTTTGTAATTATTATAAACTAATTTATATTTGTTACCATCTTTTGAAATATAATTATATTTTGTATCATAGTGTCTAAGTTCTTGTGTTGGATTACTTATAAATTTTAATTCTGATAAATTAGTTAGACGTACTGGTGTTTGCAATATATAAAATGATAATATTATTAAATCTCTAAACTTATAAAAAGCATATTCCTGAGCCATTAAATAACTAGGTATAAAACTATCTAAATGTTTTTTCATATCTTTATATTCCATCCAACTCTCATTCTCTTTTGATGTTTTTTTCTGTTCTTCTTTATCTAAATTATGAGTTTCATATAATTCATTTAAATCAATAGTATATAATCTATACAATTCCGTATTATCTCTCCTTTTGTATTTTAAAAAACGCTTTATAACTGATATACTATGAATTTTAGATGTTAATGACGATTTTTCTAAATGTTTATATATTTCTTCTTTATTTAAAAATGTAGCATAACTCCATCTAGTAAATTTTTTATTCATTAAATCTTCTAATTTTATTGTTGTTAATTTAATATGTTTTAATGTTTTCTCATTTGTAACTAACGAATACACATTATAATAATCTTCTGGAAAAGACATTTTTTTTTACTTATATATATACTATTATAATAATATATATTATTATTATTCTTCGTTTTAAACGCATTTTAATTATATTATTTAATTATATATATATATTGTTTTAATTAATTATGCCTAGATCAGAAGCACTCAAAAAAGCACAAAAAAAGTATTACGAATCTCTAAAAGCAGACACACCGCGATATGATGAATTTAAAAGAAATAATAGAAATAAACTAAAAGAAAAAAAAGAAAAATTAATATCAAACAATAAACAGAATGCGGAAACCGTCAAAATACTAACAGAAGAAAATAATAAATTAAAAGATGAACTAGAACAAGCATTAAAAGAATTAAGTTTAAAAAAAGAAAATAATATATAATTATATTTATATATAATGGTTTCTCAAAGAGATATATTAAATGAAATTAACAATGAAATGAATTCTAACGAATATTTAGAAATGGCCGATCACTGCAAAAAACTACTAGAAGAAAAAGATAAAGAATTAGAAAATATTAAAAAAGAAAATCTAAATATGAGAAAAATTATTTGTGTTACATATGGATTAAGCAGAACATCAGATTTATTATTTAATAATTTTATTACTTCTGATAATAGTCTTATAACTCAAATAGAACATTTGGTACATGAAATAAGAAATATTACATCTACATTTTTATTTGCTAGATACGAAGATCTTTTAGATGGAGATGAAATAATATTTGATTTAGAAAATGAAGTTTGATTTTATATTTTTTTATATCTAGTATCTTTAATTATGATATTTTATTATCTTTTTAATATATTATTTGTTAATCCTTGTATAGAATGGGGTATACATAAATTTTTTCATCATTATAATATTAAATATCATAAAGATCATCATGTTCAGGTACATCACAATCAAACAGAAACAGAATATTATTTCTTATTTATTATACCAGCATTTTACTATTGTAATTATATCACTTTATCTATTGGGGCCGCTAATTACTTAGCAACACATACCTGTGTCCATTTCTATCCAAAATGGGTAGATTCTGATTTACTTGAACATCATTCTGTTCATCACAAACATCCTAATTATAATTTTGCGGTGACTAGTATTGTACCGGACATTCTGTTTGATACAAGATATTATAAAAAAATCTAAACTATATATATACATTTAAAATGTCTTACAATAAAAAATATGTTCCAGCATCATTAACAAAAGAAGATAAGAAGAAACAAATAAAAAGTATTAAAGAACAAACTATAAGACCTAAACTAGATTCATTTAAATCTAAAAGAAGCAATCACGTTATCAAATTTGAAAAAACATATGGATATAAAATAACAGAAAAATCTAAAATAGCAAAAGACCTATTATCTATGACGGGTATTAAAAAAGTAATAGAAAAAGGCAATGCTGCATACTTTTCAGGGGGTTCTCGTCCTAATCAAACCCCCGCTAGTTGGAGTAATGCTAGATTAGCAAGTGTATTAACTTTTGGTAAAGCAGCAAAAGTGGATAAGGATATTTTACTTAAATATGGTAAAGGAGATATATTGAAAAAAGCAAAAGAAAAGTTTGAAGAAAAATAATTTTATAAACTCATTATTATATCTTGTAATTTCTTTTTTTCTGCTTCTAGTTCTTTAATTATATCAGAACTCATTTTATCAATCTCTTCTGCATCTTTAATAATATCACTTTGATCTTTGATAATTGTTTTTTGCCCTTTTATAGTCTTTGTTTTCTTTATAACTTTTTTAACGTATTTAACTGTCTTAGTTTTTTGCTCTTTTAATTTACGATCAATCTCCGCTAAACTCTTTTTTAAATCTTTCATTTTTGGTTGAATCTGTGCTGCTCGTAAATCATAAGTTGGTTGAGTAAAATTAGGATCATGTTCTCTTACTTTCTTTTTATACATTAAATCACGTAAATCAGTTATATTCATTCTTGAAACATTCACAATATTGTGCTGTTTGATAATTTTATTAAGCATTGGACGTTTCTGTGCTTTTAAATATTCTTTAGATGCTCTTGGAGTTGATATACTAGACGACATATTATATATTATTTATAATTCATTAGTGAGATAAATATTTATAAATATAATCTAGTATAAAATATATATAATGTTTGTTTTTAAAGAAATAGAATATTATAAGAATCCTATACAAGAAGGAGAATATATAGATATTAATAATCATGTAACACAAAATACCATTTTTACTAAAGGACATATACCTTATGGACTTTATATAAAAGACTTTTTTGAAGAAGATATATTTAATAAAGAAGTAATTAAAACATTAACTAAACCTATTAAAACACATCAAAACAGAGGAGCAATATCTGGAATAATTGATGAATCTCGTTTATTTCCTTGTTATCATCAATATCTGAATAATGATACTAAATTTAATTCTAGTTATACTAGAGTACAGAAATCTGAAAATTGTAAATATGCTTTTAGCAATAATATGAAATATGCAGTAATAAATGAAAATAAAAAATATTATAAAAATAACAGAGAATATATAGATAAAACACTTTTCCCCCTTGTAAATAAAATAAATAGGATAGGTCGTCAATACCTAGATATGCCTATACAAAATAATGTATTCGGTAGCTTCAACGAAGTAATAATAAATAAGAGTGTTATTTCTGCTGTGCATAGTGATTATAATAATAAATCAAATATATCTGCTCTAGTATCTTTATCACTAGATAATAAATTAGATGTTTCTTATTTAGGATTACCTGATTTAGACATTTCTATACCTATGGTTAGTGGTAAATCTTTATTATTATTTGATTTGAAAAATAATAGACATAGTAATAATGAAATACCTTCTGATAAACTAGATGGTCGTTTGAGTCTAGTATTTTATAATAAATAATTATTTATAATTTTCTTCATATAGTTTTATTAATTTAGTTTTATAATTAAACATTCTATCTAACTCTTTTTCTGTTAATTCACCAAAACGAATACATTGACTTATTAAAAATAAATCACTCATTATCTCCACTATAGACATCATACTTATATATATATTAGATTGAAAAATTTTAAATTAAAAAAATAAATAATTAACAACAACAATCGCGTCTAGAACATCTAGGACATACTTCTCCTTCTGATTCTCTTTCTCTTTGTAATTTCATATACTTCTCTTTGTCTTCTTTTTTTTTATTTTTTTCTTCCTGTTTTTTTTTATAATTTTCTTTATACTCTGAACACAATAATTTAAAAAGGTTGTCTTTCATCTCTTTTTTCATATCCATCATTGTCTTATAAGATGTATCATCTTCATCATAATCTAATGTTTCCATATATTCAATAGTAGAAATCATAGACATCATATTTATTATATGAACTCTTTTATATATTAATATATTCATTAATATTTAAATTAAAAAAATAAAAAGTTGTTTAAAATTGTCTATCATTGTCTATCATTGTCTATCGTTGGTCATTAAGAAAATTACCTCTTTCTTCTGAAATATTGACCTTTGAAAATTTAATCCATTTAAATCTACGACTACTTCCACCCTTACACAAACGCCATAACGTGCTCTTACTAATATTATAATACGGTTTTAATTCTTCATAAGTTCTGAAATATCTAGTACTTTGTAATTCAATTTCTGACCTCATCCGATCAACCTGATAATGAAAGCCCGTATTCTTACAACCCTTTTTTCTTCCTCCCATATGTGGTTTTCCAAAAATAATATTTTCCTCACCTGTTGATGCATCTTTTTCAATAATACTTGTTATTTGTTTTCTAGTAGAATGAATAACATTCTCTCCCGAATAAATAATAATATCCATATTTATAATTATAAATAAAGTATATAAACTATATAATATATTTAGATATTTATTTAAGTTAATTAAACTATTAATATATTAATTGTTTCATTTTAGAAATTATATTCTACCTTTTCATCTATTGTTGAACATTGTCTTTTATCATATAATGTCTTATGATAACCCATTACTTCCTCTTTGAATTTATCATTGAATTTATATTTTCTTATTCTCTCTCCATCTACTCTAAATTGTTTTGATTCAATTACTGGATTATTTTTATTGTGTCCTAATAAATTCTTATATGTTTTCGCTAAAATCTCTATCACTTTTGAACTGTCTGTTAAATCTGGTTCTTCTGAACTTCTATCTCTAAATAATGCTTTATATTTATTATATATACTTTTGCTTTCTCCTTTTGATAATACATTTTCTGTTTCCATCCATCCATCTTTATTTAGTCCTATTTGTTTCTCTAATTCTTTAATAAATAATATCTTATTCTCAATACTTTCTATTTTTAATATACTCATCTCATTTTTATAATACATATTATCTTTTAATTGTTTATCTTCTTTAAAACAATAATTAGATATAGCAAAATGTTTATTTAATTCTGTTTGATTAATTAACAATGATTTATAGTCTTTTATATCCTCTTTTTCTAATGATAACATATCCATTAACCTCTGAACTTTATCACTTTCACTATCAAACATTTCAACCAGATAATCTTGAACTATTGTCCCTTTATCTATTTTGGGTTCTATATTAATTAAACCATTATTAATGTTAAAACCCCTCTTCTGTAACAATAAAACAAAATGTAAAAACTTATTACTTTTATAACAATCATTCTTATAATCTAACATACAATATAACTTCAAAAACCTTTCTTCTGTCTTTTTATCCATTCCATAAAATTTATGATATCCTTCACCCAAATTAGATAAATCTTCTTTTGTTGATATAGTATCCTCATAATCTATATAATAACAATTAATCATTTTCTTCTTTTCAAAATAATAATTCAATTCTGTTATCGTTCTCTCTCTTGCTATCTGTTGCAACATATGATTTGGATTTATTGTATCCGTTGTATAATAACAATAAACGGGTCTATTCATATTTGAATCTAAACCATAAAGCACTTTTGGACTAAATATAATTCTTAGATATTTATTTAAATCTGGTATTTCTATGGTGTCACTTGTAATTAATATCATATGAGGATCATCTTTTCCACCCATTTTTTCATATAATAATATAGCGTTTTTCTTACTATCACAACAACAAATAAACTTCTCCTCTTTCTTCATTTTTTCAATTAACATTGCTAATGTTTTCATTTCAAATGCTTCTACCCCTTTATTGTGTAAATATTCATTTTTAACTAGATTATATTTTCTATTTACAAATTTTAAAAATTCTATTGATACAGATGATATATCAGCATCTACACATATAAACCTTTTACACTCTTTCATCATCTTTATTAAAAATTCAAATATTTCTATTCTTTTATTTTTTAAAGTAGTACTAACCAATAAATGCTCTATTATACTATTAAATTCATCTAAAAATAATACACATTCACTAACATCTATATCTAAATTATTATATACTTTTAAAAGACTATCAATTGTAATTACTACTTTATCATCAAATCTTCCTAAATCTTTATAATGACTACATTCAATTCCATGTTCATTAAATGTTCTATATTGTTCATCCGCTAAACTAATACGTGATACAATTGATATAAATTTTTCATCTCCTATATAATGCTTGAAGCTCGTAGTTTTACCTGTTCCTGTATCAGATTTAACTACCATATTCCCTTTATTCTCTTTAAAAAATTCATAACCCAATTTTTGTTTATTTATTACTGTATTAAATTCTAATTTTTCTTCTGGTAATTCTTTGTATCTCAAATAATATTTATAGTATTTAACTAACTTTAATTCTTTAATATTTATTAAACTTTCAAAACATCCTTTCTCAATTTCTACTGTTTCCCATTGTTTCAAATTGTTATCTTTATTATATTTTTCTGGACATTTACTGGAACTATAATTATCCCATAATTCTTTACAACCTACTGTTTTACAAAATGAAGTAAAGTTTAACCATTTGTTTTTATCTGAAAAATATTCAATTGGTAATTTATTAAACATTTCTTTTAAAATAATATCATTTCTCAAATAAGACATCTTACCTTCATCTGTTGGATTTGCTTTTCTTTCCTTTTCTCTTTTATTCCTTTTCTTTTGTGATTTTGTATATATATTCTCTAACAACCAATCTTTTAATTCTTTTGGAATTGGAACTACTGGAACATTCTTATATAATTGATATGTTTTACCTTTTACTACTGAACCATAACCTACTATATATCCGCCATCATTTCTTACATCTATTTGATTATTACTATTAGATGTTTGTTTAATATCTTCATCATATTGGAATATTAAATGATATCCACCATTTGCAGTTTTTTGCGTCATTGTATTAAAATAATTAACATAATCAGAACCAAATCTCTTTAAAAATAAACTATCTTCTTCTTTGAATGTATTACCATCTTTATCATAAAAATCAATATCTATTACCGTTATATTATTATCAATTCCTGTTAATATACCATAATTACCTTTTAAATCTTCTTTTGTCTTTTTCCATTTACCCAGAACAGGTTTTTTAGAATTACTGATTAATTGAATCTTTTCAAAATCCATTTTACTTAACATTTATTTATTAATTTTATTTTTATATCTATATAAATACATTATATAAAAAATCTCTTAAATTAAACGAATGAAAACATTTATTAATTAAAGGTTTCATATCTGACTCAATTTGGCGTTATTATTGTATATTCTCTTAAATAACTCGGCAAATTAAGTCAAGACACTAACAATTCCTTATAAATAAAGTTTTCTAAATACAAACACACCCCTTTTAAACACTACGACATACACTCCCTCAGTATTTGGGCATTTTCTTCATTAAAAATTATATAATTAATTAGAATATATATACCGTTTTTATAATTATTATTTTTTACAAATTACTAAGAAATAAAATATCTAATAAATATATAATAAATTAGTAAATAATTAATCTAGTTAAAAATAATTTGTAAAAAATGTCTGCATTAAATGAAGATATATTTGATACACCACCAGAAAAAAGCACTTTACCACCTAAAGAAGTAGTTGAAGAGAAAGAAGAAATAAAACCAATAGAAGAAATAGCACCAGTTGAAGAGAAAAAACCAACAAAAGGAAAACATAAGAAAAAAATGTCTGATGAAAGAAGAGCCCAGTTATTAGAGAATTTAAAAGTCGGGAGAGAACGGTCAAAAATTAAGCGTCAAATGACTGCTGCCGCTAAAAAGATTGATAAAAAGAATGCTAATAAAGAATCAGAAATACAATTAAAAGAAAAGATATTAAAAGATTTAGAAGATTCTAAAACACATAATCAGTTAAATGAAGAAATAGCAGATTTAAAAAAAAAACTAAAATTTATAATGGAAGAAAAAGAAAAACCTAAACCTAAACTAGAACCAATTAAAGAAGAAAAACCAAAAGAAGAAATTAAAATAAGTCCTCCTTTAAGACCTAAATCTCCAGTTCTACCAATTCCAGAACCTGTTGTAGATAAACCAAAAGTAAGATGTTATAGTGTTATGAGAGGTTATTATTATGCTTAATTATTCAATAATATATTTACTAGTATCAATTGGTTTGAAATCTTTGTCTAAGTACATGTCTTTAACTTCATTACTATGATTAATGACGAGAAAATCTCTTTTATTTTTAATTTCTGATCTCCACATCTTCATAAATGATTTTTTATTTGGAAGGTAATTATTATCTGCTTCGATCGCTTCTAGTTCTTTATTGGAAGTATTAAATGCTATTAATGAACTAAAATTAGCCCTTTGGCACTTACTGATTTGACTAGCATACTTTTGACTAGTTATTAGAATTGAAACATTATGTTTTCTAGAATTGCAAAACATTTCATCTATAATATTATCTTTTCTTTCAATAAATGCTCCTC
>Ga0181398_1000631_pt1 | contig 10545 bp, 11 predicted proteins | sample 21SPOviralmetaG_FD_130127 | JGI IMG/M metagenome (GOLD analysis project Ga0181398, IMG submission 130127) | Marine viral communities from the oligotrophic San Pedro Time Series (SPOT) site, San Pedro Channel, CA, USA - 21 SPOT_SRF_2011-04-29 | ecosystem: Environmental > Aquatic > Marine > Strait...
ACAACACCAAACCAACTAACTGATATTAATGAATATGCTAAATGTATTGATATTGAAAAACATTTTGATGCCGATGGTTGTTATAAAGACTGGAGAAATATTATTTGGGCTCTAGCAAGTGAGGGACATTATGAACTGGCGAAAGATTTATCAAAAAAAGGAACTAAATGGGATGAAAGTGTATTTGAAAAGATGTATAACTCTTATGATAAGAGTAAAGGAATTGGTATAGGTACATTCTACCATTATTGTAAATTGGGTAATAAAGAATTATTTAATGAACTGGGTAAAAAATATCCACTCGGTGGGGGGAAAGGGGGGCTCGCCAGCCCCCCTATGGTGACCGAACACACAGAACATGATGATAAAGCAAAAATAATATTTGAACGCTACGGGGATTATTTTATATTTATGAATGATTGTATTTATTTTTGGAGTGATTTCCATAAGAAATGGTTTTTGGACGATAAGGGTTATTTACATACACATAAATTCATTACTGATAAATTCCGTCAGTGGGGTGAAGAAGAAGAGAAGATTACTGATAAATTTATTGTTGATGAAGATGGAAAAAAATGTATTAGTGAAAAATGGAAGTTTTTGAAATCGGTTATTAAAAAAAATAAACAAGTACCCGAAATCTCAAACGTTGTTAAAGCGTTTAAATATTATTTAAACGACAGGAATGATGTTATTAAAATGGACGATAAACCTTACCTATTACCATTTAGAAATACGGTGTATGATTTTGAGATTAAACAATTTAGAGAACAAAGAAAAGAGGATTACCTGACTATGAACTGCGGTTATGAATGGGTAGAACCTACAAAAGAACAGAGCGATCTAATTAAATTACTTATAGAAAGAATTTTTGTAAATGAAGAGATACGAAAATGTTATATGAGTATTCTACGAAATGGTTGTATTGGGTTATGTCCTGAAAAATTTATTATTGCTAATGGTGCGGGTAGAAATGGAAAAGGGTTACTTAATGACCTTTTGCGGTGTGCCTTGGGTGATTATAGTTATGAGGGGAGTTGTAGTACTTTATGCGATAAACTAAAAGATGGGCCGAATCCAGCTCTTGCTAATTTCCATAAAAAAAGATTTATTACATTTGCTGAACCCGATGTGACTTATCCTATTAACACAGCGACCATGAAAAAACTGAGTGGCGGGGGCGAGATAAACGCTCGACTTTGTAATAGCAATAGAACAGATACAAAACTCGAAGCGATTATTGTTTTAGAAGCAAATGATAAGCCAAATTTAAATGGAAAAGATAATGATAGCATAGCTTTAAAAGAAAGAATTAGGGATGTTTTATTTGAAAGTAGTTTTACAGCCAAGACTGATGACGAGGTTGATAAAGATTTAAAAATATTTAAACAAAATGCTTATTACAAGACTACAGAGTTTCAACAAACTCACAGCAGTGCTTTATTAAAATATATTATGGAATATGAAGATATTGATGATATATATACTCCTGATTGTGTGGCTAAACGCAGTCAGGCATATTTACTTGGGAATGATATGATTTTTCAATTTGTTAGTGAGAATATTGTTGAAGAAAAAGGTTGTTGGGTGAAAGTATCTGATTTATATGCTATGTTTAAAATTGACGATTGTTACATCAACATGAATAAGAGTGATAAACGCAATTATAATTTAACTAATTTTATATGTACCATACAAAAACATAGCCAATTTAAAAAGCATTTTAAAGATCGTTATCAGTACGACAAGACAATGGTTAGAAACGTACTACTGAACTTTACCACGATAGAACTAGCCAAAAAAAACCCCGAAGAAACAAATTAGATAATTTTGGTAAGGAATCTCAAATAGTCAAAATAGTCAATTCTTGCCCTTTTTTGACATGATATTATAAAATTTTGATGTCTCTTTTTTTTTATTAGGTTCTCATTTTGGGGCAAGAACTGACTATTTTGACTATTTGCTTATCTCTCTTCTTTTTGATTATATATATTATATTATATATATTTTCTTTCTTTGTTTGTAGGAGAAAAAGTAATATAACTAAAAGTTATTAAAAAATAGTAAAGGAGTAAAACAGAGTAGACAGAAGGAGTCACTTATCCAGAATACAATAAATACCATAAATTATAATGTTTAGTTAAATATATATTCAATGAATACCGAAGAAAATACGAATGAAAATACCGTAATTGAAAATGATGTCCCCCCTACAAAACCCGTTAAATTAAACAAGAATGGTAAGCCCCGTAAGACATTAAGTGAAGAAGACTCAAAAAAGAGAGCTGAGATTTTGAAATTAGGGAGAGAAAAAGCAGCAGAGAAAAGGAGACAATTAAAGGAGAATCCACCTAGACAACCAGTAATAAAACCTATACCCGAACCCGTAACACAAGAGCCTGTTGTAGAGAAAAAGAATGAACCCGAACCAGAATCTGATAGCGATGACGAGCCTGTTAAATATGTGACCAAATCTAAAAAAAAGAAGAGACCTAAGAAGAAGATAGTTATTATGGACGAGTCTTCATCAAGTGAAGAGGAAATTATTGTAAAAAAGAAAAGTAAAGCGAAACGTCGAACACCAACACCGCCCCCTAGTCCACCACCACCCCCCCCTACTCCTGTACCAGCCCCTAAACCAGTTCCAAAATACACAGAGGAAGAAATAGAAAAGATAAGACAAGACAAGATTAAAAAATTTAAAGAGAAAGAAAAACGTGACAGACTTATGGCTAATATTTTCGGGTAAAAAATAAAAATTGAAATTGATTAGAAATAATCAAAGTTAATTAACCACAATTACATTCATTAGCATGGTCAGGAAATATAAGCAATTCATTTAAGTTCTTACGAAACGTCATTGTTGGACATTTTGGGTTAAAATCAACAAGAAGATTTCCAAACCTCTCTTTAGTAGCATGTTCATAAGCTGTCATAAATTTTTGTTCATCAACAGCAGACCCTAATTCTTCCCGTATTTTTGCTAATTGTTTATCTTGTTTATTTTTGAATATTAATAGGTGTGTTAAATTTTCTCGTAAACATCTCGAAACACCTTGGGGCATGGAGTACGTCTGGCTGATAATTATAACACCTAGACCACAAGCAGACCTACCGCTATAAGGTTCAGATAAAGGAGCGATATGTCTATTAAGAGTTGCAATTTTGGTTAAGCCCGATGATTGCAAAATAGCCGGACTACTCAATATATCATCTAATATAACTAAACTTTGTGGAGGTCTAATAGTAGGATATTTCCATTTGGGTTTTTCGAATCCATCTTCTAGAAATCCAAGGCTTTCATATTTAAATATTTCTTCATCTGTAAAATCTTTTTTATTTTTTAACCTTCCTATAAAAAACTCATATTCTTTTTTCATTCTTAAAAATTCTTCAAATTCATCTCGTTCTTCTTCTACACATTGAATTACTTTTTGAATAGCATCTTTTGTTGGTTCAAACACATCTTCTGAATTAACCATAGAACCAAAATACGCTTTATTACTCAAAAATGATGGAGATATAAAATACACTCTATCAAAGCTTTTTTCTTTTTGTGATTGTTTAACAAGTTTGGATACACTAAAACTTTTTCCACTGTTTCGAACTGCGGAAACGTACATTAAACACGGCTGTCTTATAGCGTAATGTGATGTTGGATATTCATTAGAAACACCACTAGAAGGATCGCAATCCTTTCCATACAACGGAATTTTTTTAGTTGTGATATTCATTTATATTAAGTAACTATAATATTATTGAAAGAACCTACGGTTCTCTCATACTCTCTCCCTTAAAAAGGAAGGGGGCTTGGGGAAACCTTGGTTTCCCCGTTAAACATTTTCCATCTGTTCATGTGAAGAACCTTGATTGTGAGTAGTCATTTTAAAGTTAAATAATCTACAACACGAACCATCACTCTCGGTATCAATTTTTGCCCGATATAATTTGTAACACGCTGTAAGAAGCAGTAAGGAGAGACACCCTTCTAGACTAATTTCCGCTAAATTTTCAATGTCCATTTTATTATGTTAATATTATATAATATAATGGGTTCTGTAGAAATTGATGTGAATGAATTACGAGAAGAAAATTTAGACAATTATAAAAATAATATTGACACTGAAACACCAGTTTTCTATGTCGATAATGTACCTTTTAAAAGTGCTAATTTAAGAAAACAGTTATTTGAACCACACAAACATAAAACTAAAATTAGAGGTGCTGTTGTGGAAAATTTGTCACCAGATGAGCGAAACAGAATGGAGTTAATGACTGAATTTAATCAAATTGTATACGATAGGAGAAAAGCTTATGGACGAGATTTTTTTGAAGAAGATACACCAAGAAAAGCCTATAAAGATGTACCAAACCAAAATGTTAGAGATTATAGATTTGAAGAAACTGATAATGACCTTACTGGTTTATTTGTTAATGATGAAGAGGCTGTTTTAGTGATGCGTGGTCTTTTACCTTTTCATGATAAGAAAGATTTAAAACAAGCCCTACCTATGACTTCTAATATGCTATTTGAGACTGAGTCAGCATATTATTTTGGGTCACGGTTTCGTGATGATAAACGAATGTTAACCGAAGAATATATAAAAGTTAAAAAAAAATATCCTGATAAAAAAATAGTTGTGTCCGGTCATTCAAGAGGTTCGATGGGAAGCATATATCTAGGTAGAAAATATAATTTAGAGTTTCACGCTTTCAGTCCTGTAGGTAATCGTGCCGATTTTGTTGATTCAATACCGAGCGAAAAAGGTCATTTATATTATCATCACAATGACCCTGTGAGTGCATGGTTTCATAGACAGCAGGGGAAAACAGTAGAGCAACATTTTACCGCATTCAATAACAAACTATATCCGCATAGCGTGAATGATTTTAAAGATGAGAATACAAAAATAGTTAAACATGACAAGTTAAATCCAAGAGAAATCGATGAATTTGAGAAAGAGTTAATGTTAGATATGCAAACAAAGAATGAAGATGTTATAAAAGCAGATGAATATGTTGACAGTGATTTAGGTGAATTTTCGAGAATAGATTATAACCCCGATGAAGATCCTAAAAAACAGAATACTATAGCGTTAAATGGTGATAATCCTTTAGAACGAAAAATATTTAACGAGTATATTCCTAGCGTGTTTAATGACTTAAATTTAAAACGAGCGAAACCATTTGAACCTATGAATTTTGATTATTTAGATGAAGATGGTGACAATAAAATATCTTTTGAGGAATTCAAAAAACATTTTAAAAAGAGAGGTTATGATGATGTAACATTAAAGAAGATGTTTAATGAATATGATATAGATAATAACAACAATTTGTCGAGAAGTGAGTTCAATATTTTGATTAATAATTTGTAATATTATTGTTTAAATTCGGGAAACGGTGGAGTAGTATGAGGGTTAAAATTATTACTTTTGCGTAACACTTTATTGTCACTGTTTTCAATGTCACAAATATTGTTAGCAAGACCAAATACTTTAGACCTTGTTCCAGGGTAGGGTTGAGGATATGTTCCAAACAGATTTGGGATTGGATTACGCCCTTTAACCCGCATATTTGTAATACCAGCTAAATCCGTTGCTGGGAGACATGGAGTGTTAGATTCATGAAAATCATATGCAGGTTGCATGTTCATGATACTGGGTGTATTCATAGGATCTTCACGAGCATCAAATATTAAGCCGCTTAATGGTTTACCTTGATTTAATTCAAAGGCAATAGGGGTCATTAATTCAGAATTCGTAGGTAGTTTGCCACCAAATCCAGAAATCATAATATAATATATACTAATATAATATAATAAATATGGTTAAATTGTTTACAGATGACGAAATGATCGAACACTGTGCTATATATCAACCGATACCTTTAGCCTTAGAACAAGAGATACTTCACTATGAAGGAAATCCTGATTATGTAGATATATTGAACGGTGTAATAAAACCAACTTCTTATAAGATTGGACAACCCGTGCAAAGTGTTAGCGATTACGCTTATCAGTTACCTTTTCACGTCCCTGTAGATCCTGAAAAATTCCTAAACGAATATAATAAAATAGTAGAGAAAAATTTTAAAGAAAAAAATGTGCAAGTGATGAATGAAATACTTGAAAAAATTGACATGAGAGACGAACAAATAAAAATGAAACAAGAAGACGTAAATGTGTATGAAAAAACCGAAATATCAGACATTGAAAGTGTAGCCGATAGTGAAATGACAGATTTATATGATTTTACTCCACCAATACCATCAAAAAAAATCCCTGTAATGGAGGACGAGAGAAGAAGAAAAGAATCTCAACTATTAGACAAAGCTACAATCTCACAACGAATGAGAAGAGCAAAAAAAGAAATAAATGAATTATAGGGAATTTTTTATCTCTGTATACTATATAAATGTCTATATTAGGATTACAACCCGAAGGATTGACGTATGTGAATGAAGAAACAGGAGAACAAGAACTTATACCAAGAGCCAATGTACAGGATGGTTATAAATACACAATAGAGCAAACCGAAAAGAAAGAACATCTTATGATGATGTGTTTGCAAAAGTTTCCAGCTCTTGACAAAATGACTGTGGAGCTATTCTGTGACCGCTATATGAATCATAAAGAAGAAATGGAGGCTGAAATGAGAAATGATAAAGAATATATGAAAAAATTTAAAGTATAAATGTATATATAATGACGACGAATAAGTATGAATCTAGTACAAAGTATTTATTTGTCAATACAGAAGCATACGACAACCACGGAGACCAAATAAATAACATAAAAGTTAATTTAGGCGGAAATTCTTTTGAAAGTGATGACGATAGTTTAATCAAATTATCACTAACACAATTCAACATGCCTAAAAATTTCTACAACATCAATGATACAAATAACGCCTTTAGAGTAATATTAACTGGATTTACGCATAGTGGAACATCAATTCAGATAAATCAAATCGATAGTATTTTAGAATTAGATGCTGGCGATTACTTAACCTTTTTACAAGTTCAACAAAATTTTTCCGAGAAACTTAAAATAATACTAGACGCTAGTGTAGAAGGTGCTGGAACTACATTTGCGGTTATTCCTATAGCATCAAAGACTGACGATTTTGCCATTCATGTTTCTTCTACTGGTGAAGTATTTCCACAAACAACAGCCACTATAAATAGACGATTGTTTGGTGTAACGGTTACACACAGTAATGCATCATTTAGATTTGATAGAAAAATACATATTCATTCGTTACATATAACACCAACTGATGGGTTAAAAACATTGCTTGGTGGTAGTGTTTTAACAGCCGATCAACAATTTAATGATTCGGCTGTTTTGTTTGGTGGAAATCGAACATTAACCTTTAGCGATCTTGATAATGATTCAGAATCAGAAGTTGCTATACATAATTGCTTTAGCATATCCGATGATGAAAACGTAACATCAATATTAGGGTATTATCCAATGAATATTGCTCTACATACACTACCTTATGTATATTTACGCGTGAATACAGTTGTAAATAACACAACATCAAATTTTGAAAATGTGTCTCACAATCATAAAACGGATATAGTCCCGTCTCATATTTTAGCCAAAATAGAACGCAAACTCATGCAAGATGGTTCAGTGTATTATAGGACAAATGATGAAGTGGTATATATGAATTATATTACAAACAATAGATTAAGTGATTTACAATTTTCAGTGACGGACGATAAAGGACGAGTTATTCCGCAAAACAATTTAGGAATAAATATGGGTCATTTTTCACAATCATATACATCTAGCAGTAATAAAATCAATAAAGCGGGTAATTTGTATTGTGATTTTACTTTGAAATTGGAAAGAATAATGATTCCCTTTGCCCCTAATGTTTTACAAGGTTTTCCCGATCCTGTTCGAAAAGGAATAAATAGTATAGCAACAAATATTCCGCCATCTTGTAAATATTAAAAATTAAAAATAATATTTTATCATTATATATAAATATAATGGAATCAGCTGGCGGAATTCCTCATGTTCTTTCCTACAATTTATCGACCATGAATTCTGTCTCATTCAACTCATTTCAACTTTCACCATCGACTGGTGCTACTAATGTACTCCCTAACGGTCAAATTCGATTTAGCTTACCTAACAATGGATTATTTGACGCAAAAACTTCAAAAATTACATTCTCTGTAAAAGCAACTGAAGATTTCGGGGTAAGATTGCCACCTGCATCACAATTTTTTAGTAGAATTGAAATTCGTGCTGGTGGGTCCACCATTTATGCGGGTTCTAATTTCAACCACATTATTGAATCCGTAAAAGTAAACATGGGACAAAAAAAAGTCTGTGGGGTTACAGGACACAAAGATTTCTTAGATTGTTCTACTCAAACAGGAAAATTATTGGCTCTTAATAAATCTGAAACCTACGATGCTGAACTAGGAACAGACCAAAACTTATTTGCTATTGATTTAGGAGAATTTGCTGATATTCAACCACGACTTATCTCAGTTGATTTATTACCTTCACTTGAAGTAATCCTTACGGTAAATGATGCCAAATGTTTATCCATTGTTAACGGAACATCAGGACAACCCCGCGGAACAGCTACAAATGCCGTGACCATTGCAAATGACACAGCAAGTGCTGGAACAGCTACTTTCGAAATACTCCGTCCTACAATGTATGTGAATATGTACTCTTTAGGTTCTGGTGCTTATAATCAAGCTATCCGCAGTCGTATGAATGATGTTGGTTACCTGTCTATGTGTTTTGAAAATACCTTAGTGTTTAACTCGTCTTGGACTGGTAGTACCAGATTCTCGTTATCTGCTATGTCGTTAAAAAGATTAACAGCTGTCTGGAGAAAAAAATCTGCAGCCTCAGCATTAACTGGTGCGATCCCTATAGTTGGCGGAGCTGTAGCAGATATGGATGGCGACGGCGCAGTATACGGCATATATGGTTCGTCAAATGTTAATGGAGCAGGTGTTGCCGAATATCAAACTGCTGGGGAGCAGTTTTGCTTACCAACTAGCGAACCAGCTCACAATGCTTCAATAGAAACGGGTGTTGCGTTTCATTATGACACTGCGGGTGGTGTAAATTTCCAATGGAAGCTCCAAAGTGCTCTCGTTCCGAATTACGCATGTGACGTAGCCAGTCAGGCGGAATTAACCAAACATGCTTACAATGTAGATGAGTTTGCTAAAGCAAGAATTTTACCACAATTTTTGTTTAATTATCATTGTTTTGCGATACCTTTGGGTTTACCGGAAACTCCATATGATAAGAAACTAATCTCAGGCTTAAACTCTAATTCAACCAATATGTTTGTGGAACTTACTTCCTCGGGCAGTAACAGAGATGTTGATAATTATGATGTATTTGTCCTTGCTTGTACCGATGTAATTTTGCGAGTGGGACAAGGCAAGGCAATCGAAATCATATCCTAGATTGAAATAACCTGTTCTATTATTAAAAAAAAATATATTATGTTCTCATATATATGACAACATATAAACAGAAATTTAATAAAAAATTTAATCAAGATAAAGATGAAAGCAATTCAAAAACTAAGATGACTAAATTTACAGGCATTCCTAAAAAGATTTTAGATGCTGTATATGACAGGGGTGTAGGAGCTTATAAAACAAATCCAGGTTCTGTGCGAAAGTCTGTAACGAGTCCAGAGCAATGGGCAACTGCTAGAATATACGCATTTATTATGAAAGCATATAATGCTGTTAAAAAAGGTAAAAATAAAATAAATCAAGACCAAGACTTATTCGAAAAAATAATGAATAAATTAAAATAATTTTATAGATTTTTACGATATAAAACTAAAATTATTTTGTCACCGCAATATAAAAATGAACAGAAACATAATAGAGCAATTAATTAAAAAAAATCTAACGTATAAATATGATGTTAGTAATAATTTATTTATAATACCATTACCAGCAAAAAAATTTGGTGAACATCAACTTATGATAGAATGTCCTTTCTGTTTCAGTAAAATGAAGAAAAATGGACAACCTTTTAAAAATGCTCATTATCTATGCCATTATCATGGTGATGATGGATTGGATGATGATGGTAATTATGGAACTAGAACGATTCATTGTTCAGATAATGTAAAAAAATATTGGAAGTTAGAACCTAATATTGAATTCATGTTAATAGGAGGGAATATGATTTATTAATTATATATTATATAATATATGGCTTATATATATATTATATAATGGCTAGTTTGACGGGAATTACTCAAGCGTCTTTTGACTCACTGGATATTGGAGGAAACGATCTAACGACTTTATTAAATAATAAGCAGACCACTATAGATTCTAACAGTAGATTAGACGCAACATTAGTAGGTACTGGAGACGTTACAAACGATGAATACAACCGTATTCAATTCTTAACAGGTAACGCTATGTCACAATTTACAATAGCTGGAGATACCACTGCTACACGCAATATTCTAAACGGAAACACACTTTCAGTACTTGGCGGAACTGCATTAAATACGGCTG
>Ga0181398_1000632_pt1 | contig 10541 bp, 16 predicted proteins | sample 21SPOviralmetaG_FD_130127 | JGI IMG/M metagenome (GOLD analysis project Ga0181398, IMG submission 130127) | Marine viral communities from the oligotrophic San Pedro Time Series (SPOT) site, San Pedro Channel, CA, USA - 21 SPOT_SRF_2011-04-29 | ecosystem: Environmental > Aquatic > Marine > Strait...
AAAATCGCTGAACTTTCGGCTACAAATTCGACACTAGTGCGACAAATTGCTGATTCTGAGTGTGAAATCAAAAATCTAAAAACTCGAAATCTATTGGATGTTCAAGATGCTCGCCAACAGTTGACATTACAATTCAATCAGCAAAAATCTGAGTTAGAAGCAAATAACTTAAAAAGAGAAACTGAAAAACAGACTCTCCTTGAAACACAGTATAAACAATTAATAGAGACACAGAAAACTGAGATTAGTATCGCAAAAAATCAGGTTATTGAACTAAATAATCAAATATGTCAAGTAAAGGACAAAGAACGTGACTACTATCAGAAACAAATTGATGATTTACGGGAAAAATTAGATGAAAAAACGTCAATATATAGCAACTCATCTAAGAGAGGAGCAGAAGGTGAAAATACAATTGAAACTGTGCTTAACGACCTATTTACTAAGGCTACAATTACAAACGTTCATACACAGATGCGTAGCGGTGATATGCGTATAGAATTAAGTGGCATCCAGATATTATTTGAGAACAAAAATTTTACATCAAATGTGCCTAAGAGAGACATTGACAAGTTCGTTAGAGATGTTCAAGAGTCTGATGTTCACTGTGGTATTATGTGTTCGGAAAATACAGGTATCGCTAATAGAGATGATTTACAAATAGAAATAGTTGAAGGTAAGCCACTTATTTATTTACATCATACTAAAACGAATGTAGACAAAATTAGAATTGCTATTTTAATTTTAGTAAATATGTTACAAAATAACTTAGAATTAGATACAAGTATGGTACAGAAAATTAAAGAATTAGTCAAAGAAACAGAAGAAATTAATAAAATATATAACTCACAGAAAAAAAGCCTTAACATGATGATTGAACAGAATGAAAAATTAGTTATATCAGGTAGAACTATAAAATTTAGACTTGAAGAAATTATCTACAAATGTGAAGATAGTGAATATGATTCCAGGAAGCAAAAGTGCCAGTATTGCTCTAAGAAATTTACAGATTTAGAAAAACATATTTCAAAAAACCATTCAAACGATTAAGTTATATAAAATATTAAATATTATTGACTAAATATAGATGAATATTCTAATTCTTGGAAATTCTGAAATACTTTTGCTTTTTAGATATCTTAGACACTTCCTAATTAATATTGATATACTTGAAGACTATGATGGCTCAGATTTGTCTAAGTATAAATTAGTTATTACTGATAATACTAATCTAAAAAATCTAGAAAACAGCCAAATTAAACTAATTTTTAATGTTGTCGAAAAGTTAGACAATCTTAGCACAAAAAAAAATTTGGTAAATTTATTTCTAACTTTTGACTACAAAAATCTAAAAAAAGACTTAATTAGTCAATTTATCGATAATCCTAAATGGAAATTTTACTATGATTCGTGTGATAAAAGTAATGTTAAACTAATTTATGACCTATTTTCAGAGTGTAAAGAATATAATAAAATTAAAAGTAATGAAATTAAATTTTATAAAATATAGAGTTTTCTGTAATTTTTTTAATCATAATAATTAAGGTATGACTAAAAAAATTAACTTAATTTTTGACTTAGATGAAACACTCGTTCAACTTGGTGAAGCCAACTATAATAATAAAGGAATACAATTAAAAGAAAATAAATTCTTGTTTATAAGACCATATTGTAAGGAACTATTAGATTTTTGTTTTAAAAAATTTAGAGTGAGTTTCTGGACTTCTGGATCACCTAGATATTGTAAGAAAATACTTACCATAATACTTAGTCCAGAACAGTTGAAGAAGACTAAAATAATAATTTGTAAATATGAAAATAAATTCTTAGAACTTAGAAGCAAAAAAATATATCAGCCCATAAAGTACTATTTAGATGATACTGTTATAAGTGGCTACGTCAAATCTCTTAATTTACTCTGGACAGTTGAAGAATTTAATAACAAGTTTGATATTTATAATACACTTATAATAGACGATAACTTCTTTTTGGAAAAAATTAATCCAATGAATTACATAAGAATAGGCGCTTGGTGTAGATATATGAAATATGATAATGCTCTTGATAGATTAAGATTATGGTTAAAAGATAATAAGGAATTACTTATGAAACTAAAAAAGAAAAAGAAGAAACTAATTTTATTGAATATCTTGAATGATTACGAATTTGATAATCAGATGAAAAAACAGTTAGGTGCAGAAAATATGGAATTAATTATGGAAAGTAGTTATAATTGTAGACAAAATTTAGGTATTACTGAGATTTAAAATTGATATTTTTATATTTTATAAATTAATTGTTATGGATATACGTAAATATTTTATTGTAAACTCAGAAGAACCCAAAACTAAAATAAATCCTGTTTTTAAAAACAGTATTAGTCCTAGTGAGCAAAATAAAAAGATTGTGATACGAAAAAACAAAACTTTTAAGGTTTTTACGGATGGAAGTTCTATGAATAATGGATATAAAAACTGTTATGGAGGTATAGGAGTTTTCTTTGAAGATGAATCACAATATAATATTAGTGAAAAAATGACCTTTAAGGATGATGGGAAAGTCTCCAACAACGTTTGTGAACTTACAGCATGTTTAAGAGCAATTCTAACTATTAAAGATTTTGAAGATTTCAATAATTTAGAAGATTGTATTATAGTCTATACAGATAGTAAATATCTTATAGATTCAATAACTAAATGGTCTGACGCTTGGCAGAAAAATGGTTGGATGAGAAAAAATAGAAGTGGAAAAATGGCGCCTGTTAAAAATGTGGAACTAATTAAAAAGATTAAAGCACAAACTGTTATTAGTAATGTTAGGTTTACACATGTAAAAGCACACCGGAAAGAACCTACTGGTGTAAGCAAAGACAGTTATGAATATTTCTTATGGTATGGAAACATGATGGCTGATAAGTTAGCCAATGATGGAGCTAAGAGCTAATAAAATTTAAATCTTTATCTACTGGAATTAGACACTTATTTGTTTTAAAATTGTAGAAAATATTAGGAAGACCTTTTTCATTTGCTGAATTAAATAATTTTAGTGCATTTTCAAAATATTCTAACTCTGTCATAGGGGTCCAGGCACAACTTCCATGTTTTTCCCATTCGTGTTGCCAGAAATCTTGATTTTTTTCCTGGGTTGAGTACCAATACTGATTAAGTTCGTTAATTATAGGATTTAACTGATTTATATCAAATTGAACTTTTTTACAATATGTTGGATAATTATCAGGTGTTGTCTGTGGCCACAAACCATGAATTGAAAAACTTCCATCTTGTTCTTTTAAAAGTGATAAATAGTAAAAATCCTTTAATTCCTGTTTAGATTCTTCTGGATCAGGTAAAAAACTAACAATAAAATTAAAAAGTGAATTTAATACCATTTTATAGATTTTTACAATATTTTTTTATTCGTTTATAATATATAAAATGGCTAAATCAAGCAGACAAAGCAGAAGCAGAGGTCAAAGACAATCCCAAAGCAAACAGCAGAGAAGTAGAAAGCAGCAGAGAAGCAGACAGCAAAGAAGCAGACAGCAGAGAAGCAGAAACCAGCAGAGAAATACTCCTAGAAGAAGTAAGAGCAGAAGAACTAAGAGGGCTCTTAACCCTTTTATGAAGCAATTAAACCAGGCTAGAAACAACAAACTGGCTCAATTCCAGTACAATGGAAAGACCTACAAGAGAGGTTTATTAAAAACTGGTATGGTCATCTACTCGCGCAAGTAAGTTATTTATTTTAATTTTGTAAAGATATTGTAATTTGATTAATTATAATATCATTATTTATTAGTTCTTCTTTTATAATTTTTTTATATGGATTAACATATCCTGGATCTGCATGTAGATTGTACATAAATAAATCACAACTTTTACTTTCATGTTTTAATGCCCATCTACCCAATTCTCTTTTTACCTCAGGCATAAGTAGTTTACGTATTACTCTAAGCATTTATTTTACTTAGAATTAATTTAACCCATCCAATGTAAGACATTTATTGGTTATTTTAAAGAAATAATGAAATTGGATCAAAAATCAATATCATTCAAGCAATTGAAAACAAATGTCAAAAATTCTATTAGGAAAATTGATAAGTCATATTGTTCTAATTTTATAAATTATGCATATAAAAAAAAACAGAAAATAAATACTAAGAAGAATATTTCTACATGGAAACATAAACCCAAAAAATATAAATAATAAAGTTATGCAACTGTTTTTTCAAATAAAAGCATATCTCTGAAATATAATTTAGCTATTCTATTCTTTGTTGTTTCATTAAATTTACCTCTTTCTTTTTTTGAAACATTCTTTTTTGAATATTTGTTTGTATTGTAATTATAACCAAAAAATGATAAAAAATTATGTAAATTATCAATTGTTATGAATACATCTATATTTTTACCCCAATGTGTCAAAGAAAAATATGGTCCAAAACCTAATATTTCTTTATCACTCATTTTATCGACTATTTCATTCAAAGTTACAGATTTATCATGAAATACATACATAAGATGTTTAGGCCAATCTCCACTTGGTTTTGATTCATCTAATCTATAATTTATCAAACTTTCAAATCTTTCTACTGGGTTGCGTATAATTGTAAACGTTATACCATCATTTTTTTCAGCTTGTGAATGACCTTTATTTCTTATTTTGAGATCATTAAATATTTGACTAGCATATTTACCACCACATTTTGGTGTATGAATAAAACATAGTTTAGCATTATTCTTTACTTTTTTTATATGTTTCCAATATATTTCATTATTTGTATACTCCATTTATATACATTACAAAGAAAAATTTAATATAGATAGGTAAAAAATAGGGCATTTTAAATCTTGGATGGGTTAAAATTTCAATTTTTGACATTAATAAATTTAGAATGTAATAATATATGGAACTTTATAGTGACAGAAATCCCCAGACAACAATTAAGGGGTTTGGATACGCTAATGCTAAAAAGGCTAGGGCTACTTTAAAAAAGTTAAGGAAAGTAAAGAGACCAGAGGTGTACAAATTTCAAGTTGTAAATACTATGTATTATAGAGCCAAACATCATAAGTATAGAACTAAGGATATGGAAGCAGCCATGAAAGTTTTTAAAAAATATCTAGATCGGAGAAAGACTAAAAAACTTAGAAAGAAAAAAAAATAATTTAGGTAACCAGTAATTACCAGGAATTTTTTCTCTTCCAATATTAAATATGTTTTTATTAGACACAAGAGTAAGATACATTATACTAATTGTAGTTTTAGCACTAAGTTTTCTTCATTATCTTAATGACCCTCTAAGAAATTCAGATGCTTTACAGTGTTTAGGATTACAATGTAGACAGTATTCTCTAATCATCAATTTATTGTCATTTACATTTCTTTCAGCCATGATGATTTCCATGGGAATACTAAATAAATCTATTTATGTGCCTGGTTACTGGTATATACCTATTATAATTATAGGATTTTTTGTCATATATTTAGACTGGAATACAAATAAAATTGTTAGACCAGAAAAAGGAAAAATAACTCCACCCCCCATAGGATATATTCCAAAAGATAGAAGAATCGCTATTGTTTCAAGTTTACTAGTTTTATATTTAGTATTATTCATATTAAATTATATGTCTCATCGAGTTCCAGTTCAAATAGGTGGATTTGCTGATAAACTTTTCTGGAACTCCTTTGGTTCTTATCAGGCTAGAAGAGGTGCTTTTATGTTGGGGTGGATAAGTATCCTAGGTTTAGTCACTTCTAGTTTGAATATTTATTTTACAGATGATTTTTATCCAGCCAAATATGATTTACCTAATTCATGGAGGATATAAATTCCTTTTGAAAATGAACAATACTATTATTAGAATTAGTATTGGGAAATTCATCCATCAATATAACACTCTTTACTATCATATCTTGATTTTCTTCAATATTCTTCCTCAGAGATTCTCTTCCACAAGCAATATATACTATATCTGTTACCTGTGGATGTTTTGTTAAATACTTCATTAAATTTGTGGCGAGACCATTTCTGCCAGCAGTTACTAGAATAAAATATGGCTGAGTATTAGGATTATTGTTAAAATATGCTTGAAAATTTTTTATATACTCTGGTTTCTTAGTAAAAGTTAGAACCAAATTATCCTTAGGTTTAATATCCTTATAAACTAGTGGGCAATGTGTAATACCAAATATCTCCTTGAAATGTGTATGATAATATTCTATGGGAAAACTAGTATCTCTTCCAAAACAAACTAAATTATGATTTGTGGAAAAATTATTAGTAATCTGTTTAATCATCTGGTAAACTTTATGGTAGAGATGTTTAGAAATATGATAATTAACTCTACAAAAACTGTTAGGTGATAGTTCGATAACATTCCCGTCCATCTCTTCTAAGAGTTTAGGTGTACCGAAGAAATGATAATATTCATCAAACTTGGTTGGTTTAGGCTTATTAGGAAGTTTAATTTGATAATAACCGGAAACAATATTAATATTAGTGTTATGTTTCATTAATTCCATGATATGATTAAGGTAAGACTGGTTTGAAGAAATTTCATAAGGAATAGTTATTTTTATTTGATATTCATCTCTGTAATTATTTTTAATAGCAATAGATATAATAGGAGTAGGTGGTGTTAAACCTTGGAGAAATTCTATAATTTCAATATGTTTAAGTGATAATACTTTTCTTGATTCAGGTGATATTGGTTGAAGTATGTCCTGAACCGTTTTATTGCGATAATTAACTAAATGTTCTATCTGCGTTGGAACTACTTCTAAGTTGTATTGATAATTTTTAGGCAGAACATCTTGTGTTCTACGAATTTTTTCTAGAAAATCCATCCAGATTTGTCTAACTTTTATTTTTAGAAAAATAAAAATCAAATTTTTATAAAATAATTTTCTTTATATAAATTAAAAATGAGTCCTTTAAACAATGCCTGCTCTTACTTACTTAACCCTGCTTTATGTAAAGTATCTCCACAAGTTCAAAACTTTGTTAGTGGTAATACAAACAACGTAGATGTTAGTGCTGAATTTACAACTGAGATTATTATTACAGTTATACTTATTTTAATAATTCAGGTTCTTCCAGTCGTTCTTATCGCAATGAGTTGTAATCCTAGAAACAGATTCGGTTTTGGCTTATTAGCCTTCCTTTTCCCAGGAGTCTACTTATTCCAGCACTCTGTCAGAAAGTATTTATTAGTCGAAAGAGGTTACTGTGGTAACAAGTAAATTAAGTTTCAATAATTTTTTTATGTAGTTCTTCCAAAGTCATTGGTTCATTTATATAAATTTTAGTAATTCTATGGTCGTTAGGATTACTAAATTCTATATTATTAGTTATAATATTTATCATTTCCATTTGTTTTAATTGATCTTTGGGAAAAGTTGGGTGATATCTTTCTCTTACTCTTTCTTGTAGAATAGAATTTGTTAGATTAAAATTAAGTTCTAATATTTTCTCTGGATTTAATTTATCGTATAATTTTCCTCTTACGTTTGTCTTTGCATTAGAACTATCTAGATAAACATAGTAAATATTTTCTGGATTTTCCTGGTTAAGTTTTTCAATATTTTCTAGAAAGTTTTGGAAATCATCAAATAATATCTTCCTTGTTTTTTTTAAAGAGTTAGTTTTTCTAATTAAAGCAAATTCTTCATCTCTCTCAGTATAGTAATAATTTGGTAATTTATTTTTAAGAAACTTTTGTAAAGTTGTTTTACCGGAGCCTGGTGGTCCTATGGGAACAATGGCTATAATCATTTAATCTAATTCATCTACAAAATAAATAGGTTTTTCAATTTTATATCTAAATCTTTTTTTGTTTTGATTTATTTTTTCTACATATTCTATAATAAATCTCATACAATAAACCATTATGTTGAAATATAAGTAAATAAAAAAAATATTAAAGGCTTCTATTTCTTTATGGTTGGTTATATTAAAATGAATTTTTTTTGATTTTTCCAATTCTGCTTTTAAATATTCCTGGTATTCTATTTCTTCTTTTTCCCATTCTAGGAATAATTCCTCTAATTCAGAATTCATTTAATATTTATATTTTACAAATTATAATTTTTTTTATTATTTAACTATAAGAATATGAATGAAATAACACAAAAAAATGGTGTGCTTATTGGTACATGTGTAATAGTTATTTGTTTTCACTTTGCCTATAAATACAGAAATAATAAAAAAATATGTAATATCTTAATTGGTATAGCATTAACTACAAGTTTATTGATGACTAAATTACTTAGGGATTGGGAAAAAGAGAATAAAGTGGATTATAATTTAGTTTTATTCCTTTATATTTTGCTTGATATACTAATATTTGTAGTTCTAATTTATAGGTATTGTTCTGAAAAAATATTATTAAGAGGTGGGGGACAACAATTAGATGGTGCTGAATATATTATGGAAGAATTCAAAAAACAGGATTTTCTGGTTAGATTATTAGAAAATCCCATAGCTTTAAAATATTTAAATATTTTTAAGGATAAATTTACTAATAATTTAGCCCAGAAACTTAATTTTGTTAGAATTTAATTTTTTACGATTTTTTTTATGTAATTAGATATTAAGATGAAATTAACTATTTCTGTAATCTTAATAGTTCTATTCTTATTAATTTTATTAAAGCATAACAGTAACAATCTTAATTTTCTTACTAATAATGATGAAAATAATAATGATGATGAAGATTTAAGTTTTTTTAGTTTAGAAACTTTTAATAATATTCCTAAAAATTTTATTTGTGATGGAGACGAGACTGCTTGTATTTTAGTTTACCAAAATTATAATGATAAATGTAAGGAATCATTTTCAGTTTGGAAGAAATTTCAAGATATGAATCATGGTAGAAAATTAAATGGAAAAAAAATAAAGGTTTTCGCAATAGATTCAAGTTTAAACCCAAATCTAGGTTTATCAGGTCAAGTAGATGGACCCAGAGTCTCATTAGTATCAAGATATGATTTAAAAGAATATGATGGCAGAATGACATTAGAAAATTTAGAGAAATTTTTAGAAAAAAATTTATCTTGAATATTAAATTTTAAGATTTAAGGTGGAAGTAATGATTTTTTTTATTTTTTTCAAAATAAAATTTGGTAAAATTTATTTTTTACGAAATTTTAGATTTTAAATTGAAATATTATACAACTATGTCGTTTATCGCCCCATATGCCTTCACTGGTGCTGTATCCCTTTATCTCGGTTATAAAACTTATACTTCTTATTATTCTAATTCTGAGTTTGAAGAATTAGGACCTATTGAAGAAAAAGATGAAGAACAAGATATTAAAGAAGTAGTTGACCAACTAGTGGAATCTATTATTCAAGATGCTGTTGAAAAAATTGAGCAAGAAAGAGAGAAAATATTTAGTAGAGAAGATTCAGAGGAAGAAACAGAAAAAATAGATATTAAAATAAATAAAGTTATTGAAGATGTTAAAAAGGAAGAAAATGTTGAGATGACTAATTATGATAATATAGTTAATGTAGTAAACAAAACATTAGAAAAAATGGATAAACAGGAGGGTAATGTTGAAGAACACGTTATAGTTGTTGAACCAGAAGTAAAAGAAGTTGAGACCAATAATCCTAATGTAGTTGAGGAGATTATTAAGTCACCTGTTAGGGCTGCCAGAAATCATAATAACTTAAAAAAGAGAAAGAAGAGAAAACAGAGGAGATAATTCTTTTATTTTTCTTTTAATTTATTAGTATTGCTAAATTTTTTTTGTTATACTAATATAATGGCTTTAAGTTTCGATAACGACATGACATTACAAGATAAAATGTTAGAACAAACATCCAATAGTGCGGATGAATTTGTTGAAGTAAAATTTACGTCTGAAAATATTTCTGGTTTACAACAACAAAATAAAGACACGGAGATGGCTAATTTAATTAGAACACAACCTATTGTCTTACAGAAATTAGGTGATAATACACAACAAATACATATGTGTTTGAAAGTTATGATTGTGGAACAACTTTTTAACAGGCTTAGATTTATAAAAAAACATTTGAATCCAAAAGAAAAAGTTTTAGCGGAAGTTTTATTGGAAGGGAAAAAATTATTTATGGACGATATTCTTAAAAAATTAGAAGGTTCTGGTGCTGAACTTAGAAATAATTTGAACAGAGATGGTGATGCAATGAATATTCTAGAAGTGGCTGTATTGATGGTTAAAAGGATACCTAGAACTTTTACTAATAGTATTAGAGGTAAAACCAGACTTGAAATAGATGATTACATTTTAGATTTAGTTATTTTAAGGTCATTAAATTCACTTTCAGGTAAAATGCGTACAAAAGATTTTATTAGCAGTGCCTCTTCTACAATTGAGGGATTATTTCACCCTTTCAGGGATAATGATATTGAGGACATATTAGAACAAGCAGAAACAGAAGTTAGAAGAGAATTATTGCGAAAATTACATGAACAGCAGAGGATGGTTGAAATAAAAATGAGATTAAAGGCATTGATGGGGCCTACTTTTGAGGAAAGATTTGC
>Ga0181398_1000634_pt1 | contig 10535 bp, 12 predicted proteins | sample 21SPOviralmetaG_FD_130127 | JGI IMG/M metagenome (GOLD analysis project Ga0181398, IMG submission 130127) | Marine viral communities from the oligotrophic San Pedro Time Series (SPOT) site, San Pedro Channel, CA, USA - 21 SPOT_SRF_2011-04-29 | ecosystem: Environmental > Aquatic > Marine > Strait...
ATAAAATCTATGCTATAGTATAAGTATGAGTTCAATTCAAGAAATCGGGAATCCGAATTATAAGTTTAAGGGAGATAAAGAAGTTCGTGAAGCCAGACAGAAGATCTGGGATGATAATAAGTCTGGTAAAGTTATTATAAGAAGAGAAGGAGATTATATTCAAAAAGACATGAGACTAAAAGATTTAGTACAATATCTAATGAAAGGTGATGAAAAATACCAACCATTAAAACTCGCACAATTTCTTAATATAATTGATGACTGGTTAGCATCATTCGGAGAAGAGAAAAGTAATAGTGGGAAAGTAATTAGAAAACCCACCAAGTTCAAAGAGATTGATATAAATGAAAAAGGTAAGTCAAGAATATCTATAACCAAGTTTCAAGATGAAAATGGAAGAGTTTATAACGGATATAAAATAATACAACGACAAATCAAGAAAACAAGCACAGATGAAAAAAAGAATACACCGATTGATATTGTCGGATTGATTAAGAGTGTGAAACCAACTATTTCAGATGGAACTCTCAAAGGTTATACCACCAATATTGGAAAACTTCATAAGGCAGTTACCGGTAAGTCCGAAATCCAAGATTTAGACTTTCTCAAACAAAAGACCAAAATTGATGAATACCTTTCCAAGTTATCAAAAGGTACTAAAACAAATTACTACGGAGTGATTCTAACTCTATTGAAAACAACCGATGAAGAACTATTCAAAGAATATGAAAAGGATAAGATTGCTAACAACTTTGCTAATAAGAAAAAGGTAATGAGTGATACTAACAAAGACAAACTAATTGATATGAAAGTATACGATCAGATGTTGTCTAAAATCAAGAAGGCTGGATTGATTCAAGATTACATCATGTTAAGAATGCTTCAATTATATCCTTATCGTAATGAGATTGGATCATTAAAGATTACACCATTAAAAGAATTCAAGAAAATCAAAGATAAGACCGACAACTATTTGGTTGTTGGTTCTAAGAAAATATTTGTGAATCGTAATAATTATAAGACATCCAAGATTTATGGATCTATTACTAATGATATAACTGATAAGAAGTTTAAGAAAGAATTGAATGCTTACATCAAATCTCTTGATGGTCGTACTGAATTATTTTTAAACAAACTTACTGGTAAATCCATGACTCCCGCTGAAACATCTAATAGATTAAGTTATGTAACTCAAAAGTATTCAGAACTGAAATTATCTACTAGTAGTATATTTAAGATTGTTTTATCCAATTTCAAAGGTGAAGACATGAAAGAATATACTGACTTCTTGGTTGAAATGGGACGTATTCGTGGTACTGACCCAAAGACATTAATTGATTACTATATCCACAAAAAGAAGGATTCCAAGATTGATGACGCTTAAATGTAATTTTCTAATTTTTTTTTCTTATATAATACATAATGATAAATGTATTAGAACTATTCTCTGGAACTGGTTCAGTTGGAAAAGTTTGTAAACAACTTGATTGGAATGTTGTAAGTGTTGATATGTTATTACCAGCAGATCATCAAGTAGATATCATGGAGTTTGACTACAAGCAATATCCAAAGGATCATTTTGATATTGTTTGGGCTTCTCCACCTTGTACAAACTATTCAAAACTTCAAGATGCTTGGTTGGGTCGTATGAGAAAAGGTCAAATATATACAAAAGAAATCCAAAATCAAGAAATGAAACATGATGATAGATTAGTTGAAAAGACATTTGAAATCATAGACTACTTCAATCCAGAATTATGGTTTGTTGAAAATCCAGCTACAAGCAAAATGAAAGATAGACCCATTATGAAAGATAAACCCAACTATGTTGTTGATTATTGTATGTATTCAGATTGGGGATATAGAAAACGAACTCGTATATGGACGAATAAACAAGATTGGAATAATCTGATGTGTGATGGTACGGGTTCTTGTGGTAATATGATTGATTCTAAAAGACATAGTAAGACTTGTGATGGTGGATATGATAAACGGAGATTATTACATAAATCTAATCTCGGGAATACTGAAAGATTGAAAGCATCAAAGGGAAAAGGTACATCACAAGCAGAGAGATACAGAATACCAGAAGAATTGATATTTAGTTTGTTTCAAGAATAGATTTCAGTTCTGAAATATTTATTGTAAATCAGAATGAAAAGTGTTTGTAAATGAAAAAGATAATTATAATATAGTTTTATAAATTGTTTTGTTTGATTATTTCAGTTCTGAAATAGTTAGTGAATGAGTTGAACCGATGAACTATCAAAGAGTAGAGTTGCTTTACTCTTGAAGTATAAGAACACAGAAACCGGATTATCCGTTGTAAGTGTGGTTTCAAGTGCGACTCCAAACTGCTCCGAACTGAAATCTTCTCCTTGGTTGTACTGACTATATCTTACACCAAGACCAAATAGAGAACCACCATCATAGACTTGTTTGTATGATGCGTCATCAGTTCCATCTACAATCATAGAATAGTTCCTTGAGAAGTTTTCGGGACTAATACTAGTTCTATCAACTTGCTGTTCTGGGACAACCGAATCATAATACATCTTGGCTACTTGGGGATCACCAACAACAAAGAATCCTTGATTGGATGAATCATTTCCAGTGATTTCTGAATTATCACGAATTGTGTAATGGGCGGGGTAATTCATACCACCCTTTAAGAACTGAAGGGTTTTGATCTCTGCTAATGGTGAGCCAACACCCGAATTTGAAGGCATCGTAATAGCGAGACCATTATGCTGTAATGTATTAATGTGAGATGACGGGCAGAAATTCATAAATGCTGATTGGAGATTCTTTAATCCAAGAGCGTACTGAATCTGGGCGTTTGTAGAGTTGATAGTAGTGTATAGAGATGTAATTGTATTGAAAGTGTATGAACCCGATGTTTGAGCGGATAGAACGGGGAGTTGTTCTGCTGGAATATCCATAACTTCACACGATAGAGATAAATCACTTAATTCATAGAATGCGTTGGCTACATTCGTCAAATCACCCGAACGACTGAATAAACAATTCGCATCGGGAGAAAGTCTGATTTCAATGGTGACTGCTCCAAAACTATTCGTCATTAGATTGACTTGAGATCCACCACGAGTGAATCCAGATGGAGTAACAACCGAGAAACTCTTGGGTACAACATTATCACCCGCCGTTAAACCATTCGCTACTACATTCTTAAACATCGCTTCAGCATTGGGTTGGATAAGTGATGATTGATTCATATGTCCGATAAGGTCTTGTTCTGAACTCGTAAGTCCAAGGTACGACTGCATATATCTATTGTAGTTCTTAATAGATTCACATATCTGTTTGGATTTATCATGTCTTACAATAAATTCATCCATAACACCATAGATACCCAAACGATTATCCATAGATACTTGATCTCCCGGTGCGTCATCTTCATATACGGGAGAACCACTAAATCCACCAGCTCCAGCGTGCGGTGGTGTCGCATTCTTATATACTACAAGGCGACCATTGATTCGTATGCTTCGTGGGTCAAGCATAGCATTCTGGCTTGGAATAGTGAAGGAAACAACCGGGAAACCAGATTTAAAACTAATCTTTTGGTCTGAACTGACATTATTAGCACGGACTTGAATATAACGACTCATATTTATATTGTATGAAACATTTAAAAAAACTATCTTAAAAAAACTTTTATTTTGAGATTTCAGTTCTGAAATATTCTTTGTTTCTTTTCTATAAAACCATTTTGAGATTTGATTTCCTTTTTGTCTATACTTTTCATTTTCATTTGTTATAATTATTTCAGTTCTGAAAGTGTCGCTCTGCGACCGACCCTTTGGGAAATATTTATATATCCACTTGACAATATCCATCCTTGATACGAAGGCGACGAATATGGCTCACAAACGATGAGAACATCTTATCCTTGGTTGGTGCTGTTGTTTCACCGTATCGGAGTTGAAGGGTTACATCTTCATTTCTTAAATCAGCTACTCCCGATGATGTACCGAAACTTCTTCCGATGACAAAGTTTTCCATAAACTTGGAGAATGATTTGGGCTGAATATGACTATTCGCTAATGCTTTTTCTAACTCAAACAAGAAGAAGGAATCAATTGATTTACGAGTCGCAATCTTTCTTGTAGATACGGGACGAGATGGAACATTCACCCCAGAGATCTGTAGCTGATATTCAGATAAGAAATCACAACAACCGCTCAAACCAGTTCTATGACTAGTTAATCGTGTATCCATATCATCTCTTGTAATTTCATATGTATCTTTAGAAGAAACCAAATCACCCGGTTGATAGATAGAACTATCCGTTGGGATTGTAAGAAGAGCCTTCGCCCGTTCATTCTTTGCATTGATTCTAATTGTTCCTTGACGATCCGATTTCAACATACTACTCTTATAGTTAGTGAAAGAATGGATATCAAACTCCACGCTAGAACCTTCACGAACTTCTTGAAGCATAGATCGGACTTGTTCTTGTTCTAGTTCTAGTTTATGTACCACAAGGTTGAGATTATCTACTTGATACTTAACATCATATCCCGCTTCAAGTTGAGCCGAAAGAGACACAACGGCGAAATTACCCGATGTGATATTACGACCACCATCAACAGCCGCACGATTATTGTAAGCATTCGCAAAGGATAGTTTGACTAATCCACCATCAATCTCAATATTTGTAATCTGTAATGATGGAACAGCGTTGGCTGGTGCGCCAACCGATCCGAATATTACTGGATCAGCCGCTGGGTCTAGTATTTCTACAAAACCAATATGTTCTCCACGAACAAACGGACATTTGGTGATAGTATCACAATTATTCGCAACTTGTAAATAGATACCATCAACAGCAACATCAGCACCACCATTGGTATTCGCCCAAGCAGCTCCAGCCGCATCTGTACCTTGGAAAATTGGATTGAGAGTTCTGCGACGATTCATTACAACACTATCTAATTGACGAACAACCGAAGGTGCTGGGGCAAGGTCTAATTCTATGGTTAAACCATTTTCTAATAGCATAACTGGGAAGACACCACCCGAGAAAATACCAGAATAGAACATGGGGACACAACATTTTACAGATAAACCATCTGTGGCTTGGTCGTAATCATTAGCTGGTTGTGCTTCTTCTAATTGTTTGAACCAAGGATTGGTTTGAGTATCACACATATCCGATTTAGATGAACCACGAGTACCAGCACAGATCATAGAGTGAGCCGTTGCTCCTTCCATAACCGCACGATGCTTCTGAAGGGATTGGTCTTTATCATAATCATATTTCATCGCTACTAACTGATTGCAATCAGTAATCTCTTCTAGTACTACTCCATTACACATAATACGACAAGTTTCCACACACATACCACAACCAGCGGGATCAAGTTGAAGACGAGTCTTTCTTGCAGAAGTAGATTTAATTTTCATATCCCAAGTAAGGTATGAATCTTTACCCGAGAAGAACCCAATAGACTGGGGAACTTGGAATACAACCTTACGAGACACAGAACCGACTTCATAAGATAGTCCCCGTTCCGCTGGGATTTCAACTTGTTCTTCACCAATTTGAACGACAGAATCAGCAGCCCAATAACTCATTTTATACTATTGGAAACATAAAAAATGTATGAAAAATAAAAAGAAAAAAAAACATCTTATATATGGTATAAATGAATATTGATTTGAAAACTCCAAGATCAATAGATGAAGAGAAAATAGAACATTGGAGTGATGAAATAGAACAATTATTAGCAGAATGGAGTGAAATTGCTTTATGTTATAGTTGGTTACATTCTTATAGTGAAAGGAAATACAAAAGGAAATATCATAGATTTAGTATTCCGATTATTGTTTTATCTACTCTAACCGGTACAGCCAATTTTGGTATGGATAGTTTCATTGATAATCCAGAAACAAAACAATATGCGTCGGCTATTATTGGTGGTATCAATATATTTGCTGGAATACTTGGAACTCTTATGTCATTTCTTAAATATGCTGAAATTTATGAAAGTCATAGAATCGCTTGTGTTTCTTGGAGTAAGTTTGCGAGAAACATACAAATTGAACTTGCTTTGAAAGATAGTAAGAGAAAGAATTGTAGAGACTTTTTAAAAGTATCAAGAGCCGAATACGATAGATTATTAGAACAATCACCCAATATAGATAGAGATATCATTGCTATATTCAACAAGAAGTTTGAAGCGAAATATCCCAAGGTAAGAAAACCAATTATATGTAATGGTCTGAAAGAAGTCGTGATTTACAATAGCGATGATGAAGAAATTGTAGTACCGACTAAATCTAAAACCAAATCAGAAACTACACTTTCAGAACTGAAATATGTTGATGAACCCTTACCCGAAACAGCCAAACCTTAAATTTTTCATTTAATTTATATATATTCTTTTTTTGTTTGATAAAGTATAAATGACCGAGTTTGATAAGGAATATTGTGAAATGAATCACCTTTGGGAATATTGGACGGATGAATCTTGGGATGAAGAAACTACCAGTGAAAAACAAGATGATCTTGAAGATATGGTTTGTGGTTTATATACTGATTTGAAAAAGGAAGATTGGTTGAAGTTATTTGATAAACGATATGTGAAAGAACATTTAGCAGACAAAGAGAAAGAATCATATCTCTTTGATTGTAAAGAATTAGATGAAATTAAAAAGAAGATTATAAGTCATTTCGGTTAGCAAAGCATCCTTCGGTTAGCAAAGCATCCTTCGGTTAGCAAAGCATCCTTCGGTTAGCAAAGCATCCTTCGGTTAAGATTCTATCTTACCCATATCTTGTAATTGTTTATATTTTTCTGGATACTTGGCTTGTAGTTTATCAAGCATATCCTTTTTCTTGTAATAGTTAAACAAATTAAGAAGTTTGTTTCTCTCCTTATTCCGTTCATAGTTTTCTCGTTTCTGTTCTTTGTTCTTTTCATAATGTAATCTCGCCCTTTCACGATTCTTGGCTACAAACTCGGGATCATGTTTCTTTACATCGTGATAGAGTTGTTTTTTGGTTTCTAGTCCTTTCTTGTACCTTTCCAACATTCGGCTAATCTGTTCGTCTGACATTTCCATTCTTATACTTTAACATAGATTTTAATTCTTAAATACTTTAACCCCGTGCTTTGGCTTGGATTTCTTCTACCTTCACCGGCTCTACTTTTTTAAACTCAACCTTTTCTACTTCTTCTCTAGTTTCTTCTTCTTGTTTCTCTGTTTTTTGTTCTTCTTCTTCTTCTGCTCCCGCAACATCTAAAAAGCTAGATACAACACCCAAACCAGCACCCAAAAGCAATGCAGGTGGAAATACAAGACCAATCGCATCTGAAACACCAGCACCAATCTGTGTAAGATCAGCCGCTTGTTCAAACTCATTCATCTTATCCCAACCTTCTTGACCGCCACTCACATCTTTCGCTATATCATATACACCCAAACTTATATTTGCGATCGGCCCGATATGGGCTAATCCTTTTTCACCCGCTAGAGCAATCTTTCCAAACTTCTCTGATTGGGCTATACGAGTTACACCTTTCCCAATCTTCTTTTTCAATCCAGTTTTCTCAATGAGTTCAGGTGCTAATCCAGTCTTTTTCTCTAATGATTTACCGGTTCTTTCTGCTATGTCTGCTCCCACTTCTTCAACCTTCTTTCCTTCTTTGATCGCATCTAAACCAGCTGTTAATTCTTTCTTAATAGATTCAGCTATTTTACCCGATTTCAAACTACGAAGATTAGATTTAATATCACCAATAGATCCTTTCAAAGTGAATGCTCCAAGTACCGAATCTTGAAACTCTTTCTGTTGTGCTTCTTCTTCTAAACGAAGTTTTGCACTCGCACCCGCATTCGTAATACTTTGTCGTATGGCTTGGACTTGTTGATTGTATGCTTCTACACTTTCTTTTCGGCGAGACGCCAACATCTTTCCTTGAATATGGGGTTGAAACACAATATCCATAATTTATACTATCACGAACATTTAAAAACAACTATACAAAAAAACTTCAATTTAATTTAATTTATCCGTAGCGAGTTTGAAATAATCATATTCTAATTCCATACCGATATATTTACAAGATAATTCTTTACAGGCTAATCCAATACTTCCAGTTCCCATAAATGTATCTAATACGACTTTATCTTTATCAACGATATTTTGTAATATATGTTTATGTAAATCAACCGGTTTCTGTGCTGGGTGATCTTTTTCTTTTGCTTTAACTACTTTATACTTAAATACATCACCAGTTCCACATTTAATACATTTCATATTCATTCTTTCACCATATAATATCATCTCGTGCTGATGTCTAAATGTATATCCCAAACTACAACTAATTTTATCCCATATAAAACATCTCATCTTTTTTACATATGGATATAAGTGAATATAAAACATCGGATATGAATCACTATTACAATATAATAATAGTATACCATCATCTTTCAAAACTCTATCTATCTTTTCTAAATATCTTTTATAAAAACTTTCTAGAATCCCCATTTCACTTAATGATTTTTTATATTTAGTTAATGTTTTAGAATGCTCTGGTGGTATATAAGGTGGATCAGTATAAACTATATCAACTGAATTATCGGGTAAATCATCTAATAAATCTAAACAATCACCATTTAATACTTGGATTTGTGGATCTTCCATTAATATATTATACCATATATATTAATTTATTTTAAACGAAATCTACAATTTGCGTATCTATTTAAGAAATAATTATCTATGTTAGAGTATAACAATTATGATGGACGAACGGAGTATCAAAACAATCAAGGTATTTCATGGTATTATATCTGATATGAGTAGTGTAGTAGAAGAACTACGAGAAAAAGAAACAGAATATGAAGAAATCATAGAAGAAAATGAATCTTTAAAACAACAACTTGAAGAACTCAAGAAGAAGCGTTATTGGGGAAACTGGACTTTGTATTTCTTGGTTACTTCCTTATCTATTTGTCTCGCTTTACCACCAAGAATGTAAGAGTACAACCGGGCATAAGCCCAAGATTGTGGAGTTTGATTGGGTCTTGATCCAGAAGAGTAGAAGGCTCCTTCGCCTTTCTTAAATACTTCATTCACTGCTTTATACGGTATTCCCGTTACTTTGGCGATATTCCTTTTACTTCTTCCCCCTTTCATTTTATCTAATTCATCACCATACTTTTTATCAAACTTTTTAGTCCATGATGATTCCTTGGATTTAAAAGATGTTTTCGGTCTCTCTTTCTTTTCAACAATTGATTTAATTTGTTTCCTTCTTTCCGCCCCCTTTAGATTGGCTAAATATCTATCGGGAATATTGTACTCTTTACCTTGATATGTAACCTTCACCATTTATAGTGTTATGTATATAATTATTTCAGAAGTGAAATATTATTCTATTAATTGATCTCCATTACTATCCCATCCATCAATCTTGTTTCGGGCAAATAGTTCTATCCGTTTAATATCTCCACACAACTCTACTATTTTATCTCTAACAATATCAGGTTTTTTACTATGTTCTTCTATGGGTGATTCTATAACAGAATGGACTGAATGAGATATTGCTTTGGGTTTTCCTTTAACTGCTAATAAACAATATTCAGGATTACTTCTCGTCCAACTACCCATTCCCCAAAAATTAGTATCTGTATTTTTCTTATTTTTTTTTATCCAAGTGAAGGCTATTGTCTTATATTCAAAACCCCACGATTTAATAGTGTATAATGCTTCGGGTAATAATGGAGCAGTCGCCCACATAAACATCACGCAATCTTTATCTGTTTCTGGTAATTCATAATCATAAATATCTATCATTCTCATAGCATTATAAGGCTGACCTTTTTTACTTCTTGATGGAATAGATTGTCCCGTTGCGGTATAATTCCAAGGTGGATCAACATATAAAATCTTGTAACTCATATATACTATGAAATATATTTTATTTTCATTCTAAATCCGCTCTATCATTATCATCTCCTTCCCAAACCACTTCTTCAAAGTTTCGTAATATACGAGCAGGATTGGATTGAAGGTCAAGGTACATTACACTATATTTCTCCTTATGAATATCCTTGTAATGTTTCATGAAATTATCGTGTCCGCCAACCATCCCAGCATATTCTTCAGCTATCTTATCTAGTTCCATCTTGTTTTGCTGTCTCAAGATAAACACCGCATTTGCATTGTTTCTGATTAAACCACTCACAGCCCGAAAGGATTGAGTTGAGATACAAAAGAAATCTATGTAATGTCTGAATCTAGTCGCAAAATACGACAAAGCATTAGATTTACTGAAATCTTGGGTCAATATATCATCCGCAATCAAAGCATATGATGGTCTATCATCTCGTTCATATTGGGATTGTTCTTTTATGATTCCATCTATCATAGTATCTTCATAGTGGTCGTAGCAATCAAAATGTTTGGCTAATAGTACGCCCTTATTGTCTGTATGTAATGTGTTGGATATGAATCTAACATTATCAAACTTTCCTTTATAAAAGTCTTCATTCAT
>Ga0181398_1000635_pt1 | contig 10526 bp, 14 predicted proteins | sample 21SPOviralmetaG_FD_130127 | JGI IMG/M metagenome (GOLD analysis project Ga0181398, IMG submission 130127) | Marine viral communities from the oligotrophic San Pedro Time Series (SPOT) site, San Pedro Channel, CA, USA - 21 SPOT_SRF_2011-04-29 | ecosystem: Environmental > Aquatic > Marine > Strait...
ACCATAATGGTATTCCACACATCACTAATACTGATCCTGTTAAGGTTCCATGCCAGCCGGCATGTGCAATACCACCAAATGCACCGTAAGTACCTTTGTCTTTCATCATCCAATGATACTGTGTGTAATAGTCTGCGACTAGGTGTTTGAATAATAATCCAATAAAAATATATAATGCGTCGTGAAACATGTTGTTGACCTTATACTGACCAAATTAAAGTATTGTCTACTTCCTCTATTTGATCCGAATTCCTCGTGTTAATTGCGGTATTTAAGTCTTGTGAATAGTCTTTGCTTAGGTAATACATCCAGGCTTTGCCTAATGTTGTTTGTGTTTGCTGTCTGTTATAAAACTCAGGATATCCTTCTATCATATCCAGTTGTTCCATTATTTCGTCGTCAACTTCCCAAACTTCTCCCTGAATATATTTTTCGCCTTTTAGTATTACACCTGGAAAGGCACCCAGGTCTATCATTTCGTAGTCAGGATATTCTGTTTTTGCTTTGCCTACAATCGTTGCACCGTCTCCAAAACTATGAAGCCCTCTGATATCTCCACCACTTTTAAGTGATCCGTATACAAAAACTTTGTGTAATTCGTTATCCATTTACTTTTTCTTCTAAGTCTTTAATCCTAGCACTCATTGTACTTAACAGTCTGCTAGTATCAGCATCTAATACTTTTGCCTGACTTGCAATAGACATTGCTGATAGCTCATCTATCTTGTCGTTGAGCTCTGCAATTACTCTGTTTTTGTCATTTATTACATCAAGTAATTCTGCCTTAGTCATTTGTGTTGTACTTTTTACGCTCATATTTTAACCTTTCCACATATTATACAGTATTTACCTTAATTGTCAACCAGTTCTACCACATTTCCGAAAACAACCATTGTCTTTCTCAATGTAAATCCGCTTTCTAATCCTGGTGCGTCTGCACTATGCGGATAACTGCCGTCCATTATAATTAATCTGTTTGGTTTATATTGTATCTCAGCAATCTGCCATTCCTGAACTAATCTGTCACTAAAACCACGTTGCCCTTTATCCAATGCGTCTTTTTTATAAACTCTAAAGGCACCTTTCCATCTGTCTCCCCACTCTGGATTTATATGCCATAAAAAAGACAAATTCTTTCGTCTATAATTGTCTTTGTGTATTGTTCCTTGTAGGCCTTTTGTTTGTCCGTTTAGTCCTGCGTAATCAAATTGTTTAAATTCTACACCAAAATCACTACACATTCGTTCTATTATTGGTTTTGCCATTAATGAATATGTATCATAAGGCTTCATCCATTTACCATATAATGGCATCATCCAGGTAACTTCAGTTGTGCCAACATCGTCCCAGGTTACATTGTTATTAAAGTTCCATCTGCCTGTGTTATCCACTTGTTCAGCAAATGTCTGCCACATGTCTTGTGGACACCAATTGTCTATTACATGTATTGCATCTAAAGGTATTTTGTCTAACTTAAATGGCTCTGTATAATATTTTACTTCCATTACAATATATTTCTGTTAATAAATTGCCAACTTTCTTCCACATAACTGCTAGGCTTTTCAGTAAACTCTGTGCGAATATATCTGTTTATGATACCTTCAAATTGTATCATTATTAATCTTGCTGTATTTTTATTGTTGGTAAACATGGCAAACTCTTGTTCTATTTGTGCCAGTAATAAATTAACTAATGTTTTTATCTCTTGTTCAGTGTGTAGCATACCTTCTCTGTTTAGTAGGCGACAAAATCCTGGATTGACATCTAAATACATAACCAAAAACATAAAAAGGTTTCGTATTCGTTCTGTTGGATGAGAAAACTTAAACTTTACCTCATTCGTTTTATCCATTATAGTCTGCTCTACATGTCTAAACAGTTGTTCAAATATCTCTTGTTTGTTTTTGTAATGCTTGTACAATGCTGACTCTGTTATGTCACACTTCTCTGCAAGTATTTTAGTCGTTACTGATTGCATGTGAGGTTGCTCTAAGGTATCTACCAGAGCTTCTAGTATCATTAACTTTCTGTTTACTGCTTTCATTATCTTACAAACTTATCAAACATTTCTACTTTGATTTGATCAAGTGTACTAAAATAATATTTGTCTAACTTAACATTATAATCTACGCCTTGACTCTTTGTGCTTTCTGATATATCTTCCACAATGTAATACTTCCAAATACCCAATAGTTTATCGGAAAATATTCTATAGGGTCTTCCTTTCTCTGCAAACTCTAAATTATACATTTGACCATAACCTCTCATGTCCTATATATAGGATAAACTTTATTACCATATCAACAACCACAACACCCATTGCCGCCTTCATTGGTAATCCAAATGCCAGAGCAATTACACCACTACAAAGTGATGCGATTAATCTCCAAGTAATACTCTTGGCTACACTTCTCGATATTGTGTCTTTTGCCATAATAATTTAGTAACATCATATAATGCTACTACTCCTAATCCACTTAATAAAAATCTTATATCAAATAGCAATGCCTCTGGACTAAAGGGTGGATACCATTGTCCTGCGTTGGCCATAATATGCCATGTTAACCAACTACCGCCTAATGCAATGTATTTGTTGTCTATTGTCTTACTGATAAATGGTGCTAATGCTAATGCTGAGTATGTCATTATCATACTGTTATGAAATCCTAAAAACAAATCACTGATAAACATCACAGCCAACGGCAATAAGAATGCTAAATTATTTTTACTTAGGTAGGGAGTTAAAACTGCTAACCCTAATAATGGTTCGCTATTTGCAGGTAATGGAAGTAGTCTGCTCAGTACTAGAGCACCAAATAATATTATACCTGCCTTAATTGTTTTGTTCATTTTCTATCTTATAGACTCTTTTTCTTAAACTGGTACTACTAAAGGAATGATCTCTGCCATTATAAATTAATTTAATTCCTCTGTCTTTACAAATCTGTTTACCTGTGAAGTCCTTGCCCTTATATTCTTCTCCCATAACCTTTACGTTGATGGGTAATGTTAATAATAAATCTTCTAAGTCTGCCTCTGTGTTATAAATTACAATCTCATCTACATATTTGATTGCTGATAATTGTATCTGTCTCTCCACAATACTTTGTATTGGTGCGTTCTTGTGTTCTCTATCTAGTGTTGGATCTATTTGTAACCCAACTATTAAGTAATCACAATGTCGTTTTGCTTCTTCCAGCATAACAACATGTCCTGCATGTAGCAGATCAAATGTGCTACAGGTAAATCCTATGTTACCACAGTCTTTATAGTCTAGTTTCATTAAATTGCCTGTGCTAAGAAGTGTATGCAAAGAGCAATACTACATAACAAAAACAAGAATACCCAGCCAATATGAAACTTCTTTGTAATGAGTCTATTCCACCAATCCTTCATCTGTATCTCTTATAACGGCCAGTCCATTGCTATCTAAATTTTCACCTGCAACAACTTTACAATTTAAGTATGGTGTTTTGTCAATAACTCTTCTGAGCTCTTTGTCTCACTTATCACCATAGTTCATATATTCATTACTATATGGTACCTCTACTACTATTGTTGCTTGTATCGTTTTCAATGTTTAGGCCTATTATTTCTATCATTAAAATAAATGAATATGAGAAACATCATAACCAATGCAATTATTGTGTAATCAATCATAACTAAAGTTTATAGTATCCTCAATTTCATCTGTGCTACTATTTACCACTACGCCATACAAATCGCCACCCTTTCCGGCACCACAATCCAACCAAATCGTTGTTCCACCTATGTCATTCACGTGAACTAAAGGCTCTGCTTGGAAGTTATCAAAGTCTGGCTCTTCATTTAATGGAGCAGGATCGTGTCCCACATACAAAGTTATTCCTGCTGGTACACTATCTTTCCAGTCATATGTTCTGCAAGGGTAGTCTTGTCCTCTATGCCAAAATGTCTTTTTGTAGTTTGCCTGTCCAAACATCATAGTGTCATACATTTTTCTAGTAATAGTTTCTGCATTCCAAAAGTCAGGGTGCATTCCGCCATGTGTAATGTAAGTTGTATCGTTTAATTTAATATATTCCTTGCAATGTGTTTCCACCATGTGCCTGAAATCAGATACAAATTGTGGGTTTTTATCCATCTCTGTCATTGTTACTATATTAGGAGGGCCTAATGTTACATTGGCTCCATTAAGAGCTCTTATAATTTTGTGTTCGTGGTTGCCCTTTACAATACTTGCTTTGCCTGAGTCCAATAACTTGTTAAGTTCGCTCACACATTTGGCACCGTCTTCCTTACCGTCCACAATGTCGCCCACACTTATTAAATGCAAGTCATTAGAAAGTGCATAATTTATAGCTCTTTCTAATGGTGGATAGTCGGCGTGTACATCGCCTATAATAAGATATTGCATCGATTATTTATTCCCTTTGTTACTCTACTATTATAACAAATCTGCTGTCATAGTCAAGTACTATAACTAAATACAAAATAGAAGAAAAGATAAATACATATTGTAAAAGTCATATCTAGGGAGATTGAAAACAATGGCACAAGTTAAAAACTACGGGCTAATAGGTGTAGGAACAGAGTTACAGTTAGGTAAACAAGGACCTCTACTTAAAGGCAATGCAGATACAGATACATTCCAGATAACAACAGAAGGTGGAAGTACCCTTACTACTTTAGAAGGTGCAAATGCCACATCTGCTGGACACTTTGTAACTAAGGCACAGTTAGATGCCAATAGTGCGGCAAGTGGTACAGATCTTACATTGGGTGCATCAACTGACAGTAGTTATACTGATGGTGCTTTACAAACCTTAGAAAGTACTACATCAGTTGCAGATGGTATTGACTTTCTTAACGAGGCATTAGAGAATGTTCGTAATGATACGTTTGTAAAGAGCGTAGACTTTACTACTAACGTGGCATCAGGTGGTAATCCACTAAGTGTTACACTAACAACAAGTGTTGTTGGTAATGCTAATAGATACACAATTGATTGGGGCGATGGCAGTTCAACAACAGCAACATCAGACAGTACTCCAAGTCATACATATACTGACAATACTAATTCACCATATAATGTAACAGTAACAGCATTTAACAACAACGGTTCAGGTGAAGGTAGTACTGCAAGTACAACAAAAAACAATTTTATAACACTATACACCGCAACTCCAGTAGCAAACTTCAGTATGTTTACTCAAAGTTCAGGTGGTAGTGCATTAACTGGCAACAACAGAGAGATTGATGCTGGTGAAACAATACATTTAGAAAATACAACAACAAATTCAAGTTCAGCAACATGTACTTACACAGTCAATTGGGGCGATGGTTCAAGTACAGAAAACGTGGCATCAGGAGCCGCAGGTGATGTTGGTGGTGGCAGACTAAGTCATACATACTCAGCAGACAGTGGTAGCTCAACAAGAACTATTACGTTAGTACAAACTGCTCACAGTACTGCAGACCCAGGTGAACTTAACAGTACAAAAACAGATATATTAAAAGTTTATGACCCAAGTATTGCGGCACCAAGTGGATTAAGTAGTAAAACAATTACATTTGGTGAAAGTAGTTCAGGTTCAAGTCCAAGACTAGCACACGGATATACTGATAACAGTACAGAAGATACTGTAGCAGTGGGTTCAAGTGTAACCAGAATAACGGCCAGTAGTGCAGGTAGTACTACAGAGTCAAGCACAATGAGTAGTTTTGCATACAACGGCAATGCTGGTGATTTAACAGCATTTGTAGACGGTTCAGCCGCAGGTGCAATTACTTTAACAAGTGGTAATGATGCAAGTAGTAACGGTAACTTAACAATAGTTTCTGAGAGCGACTACAATACATTAAGTACTGCAGGTAGTTCAACATCATTTAGTGCAAGTTTATACTCACCAAACTTATATAAAGGATTTAAAGCCAAAGTTTCCGCAACTACAAGTGCATTAGGAACAGGCTCACATAGTTTTAAACTAAGCCATAGTGTAACAGGTGCAACAAACGTATTAAGTTTTGTTAAAGACGACTTAACAAGCACAGCATCATTAGATGTTAGTGCCGCCACATTGGCACAGGCTAGTGCAGGTTCATTAGCATATGAGTCAGGTATTTCTTACTACACTAACAATGCAACAGTAACACTTGCAGGTGTTAAAGCATATGATTGGATAGGACAATGTTACAGAAACGATAGTAGTCCTTTTGATGTAGCAAGTGGTACAAACTTTGAAAGTACATCAGGTTCAGCAGTTGGTTCACAAGGATTTAGTTATGCTAATATAGATGGTAGTACTACATTCTTAGACAGTGGTACACCAAAAGCAGATACAGGTAAGGATAGCAGTAACAAATACACATTAGGCGACATTACAGTTAATGTAAACGGTGGCGGTAATGCAGTAGAGCAGATTAGAGCTAAACTAGACAATGTTAATGGCACAGGTTCATATGTACAAATTACTGATAAGAAACTACAGACTCTTAACAGTTCAACAGGTGTAAATGAGACTATTGCTGTAGCAGACAGTTTAGGTGCTACACATGATGACGATGGTAAACGTATTACAGAGTTTGGAGCGGCATCAGACAATCCAAGTTTTAGTAGTTCAACAAATTACTACACAGATCATGCATGGAGTGGGGCAGAAACAATAGCAGGTACACTTGAAGCAGTTACACGTTTTGGTACACTATCACACTTTACAACAGATTTAAGTTCAGGTTATTTACCAGTAGGTCCAGACTTGAACACAGGCAGAAGTGGAGCCCAGTACTTTACTTTTGCATTTAGAAGAACAGCGATGGCAAACTTTACTGTTAGATTAACAGGTAAAGTAAGTGGCTTCTTTGTAGCCGCTCCGGCAACTAACATAGATGACGCAAGTTCAATTAATGGTTGGTTAGACGCAGGTATCACATATGGTGGTGCAGGTACACCAGGTGGCGATACAAGTAACGGTGGTAATGGTTCAAACGGTACAGCATTTACATCTGGAGACAGAATTATAGATGGTACAACATACAGTAACAATACCTTTACATTAACATTAGGTGATCAAAACGGTACCAACTCATTTGGTAACCAAGTTTTGGTTAGGATTAAACTAGAGTCAGGAGACTCTTTAACAGCATTGAGTATAGAATAATGGCAATAAGTGATACACAAAAAGTTGACCTTTTATGGAAAAAGGTTGGTTTCGGTAAAGTTAAAACTGATTCTAACAGCAACAAAAAGGCACCTAACGAAGCGATTAGTTCGGACTTTATTATTAAATCTAGTCAGATATGGAACAAAAGTTCCAGTATTCCTGGCACTATACCTAGCAGTACCACAGGTGTTGTAACAGTATACTCAGATGCTAATAGTAATTCCGTAGAAACAACAGAAGACGGTACTGCATCAGATAACAGAACATGGAAAGCAGGTACTACTAACTGGATACCACCATCATTTGGTGCTACTTACCAGGCTAAAGTATATGCAAGTACAAGTGGTGACGGTAGTCCTCAAACAAACGGAACACAGTTATTTGAAACAGGTTCAGGTAATGACGACCAATGGTACTTTGACTATTCCTCAGGTGTATTACACTTTATAGGAACTAACTTACCTTCTGCAATAGGTACAGGAACAAGTAATGTTATATACATTGTAGGTGCTAGATATACTGGTGCTTTAGGTGTAGGCGACAGTAGTGCAAGTCAAACTGTAATTAAGTCCAATCTAGCTCAGGTATATGCAGACAATACTATTGCTACAGGTGACTTAGTAAAAGTAGATACAGATGCTGATGGTGAATATGCCGTTTATATTGCAGATCAAGATAACCCAACTCAACTTAGCCATTTAACATTAGTTAGTAGTAAAGATAGTGCTGGTGGTGATTCAGATACATTAAGAGCAAACGTTACATACAATGGTGGTAATGTTACTTTAGGTGATGTAAGTTCAACATCAAGACCACAGGAAGTTGTAGTTGATGTAACTGTAGCATTTGATGGTTCAACATCTATTAATGTAGGCGATGATAATGACAATGACAGATTAATGGGCGATAATTATATGGACTTAGGAACAGTTGGAACATATACAGTATCACCAAAGTTTGTTTATATGGATACACTAGACGCTAATAATACTATTAAGGCTTATGTTGTTGCTGGTACTAGTACGCAGGGTGCGGCTAGTATAATGGTTACTTATTCGTAAACTTTTTTAATATAAGTTCGCTTACTATACCAATATCATCTCGTTCGAGATCATATAAATCACTCATTCGGTCAACTGCACTCTTAATACTAACGAGTGCATCTGACTTTGACTCTTTAATATGTTTGTATACAAAACCTTCCTCTCTAAACTCAGGCTCTGTAATTATTGCTTCTACTAATTGATTGTAGTCTTTCATTGTATATGTGTATAACCGTGATTGTTTTTAAGTGCCTCATAAAATAAAGGCTCCCCTTTAGATACATTCTCATACCATTCACCACTAGCATCGTCACTAGCATCGTCTGAAATGTATTTGTAACATATAAAGTCTCTGTTCATACTAGCACATACTTTTGCTAATGCATAGGCTTCCATGTCAACTATATTAAACTTATTATCGTTTATTAAATGCTCTAACATATCTAAACCATCTATATCGCTAACAAACTGATCTTGTGTACGGCATATTAATCCTTCAGTACCAAAGTTTATAACACCTGATACTGCAACATCATCTCCAAATGTAAGACCTGGACCATCACAAAGTTCTCCACAGTCTATATCACCTTGTATAAATGTTGTACAATTATATAGTTTACCCATTTCAACTTTGTATGCACCTCCACCTGTACCATAATTAATTACCCGTCTAATTTCAGGATGTGCTGACAAATATCTTGTTAATGAATAAGAGGCATTAATTTTGCCTACGCCTGTAAACAATACAGTTTCTGGTAGTACTTCTGGTAGTTCGCTTGGTAATGCACACACCACTATAGTTTCGTTATCCGGTGCTCTAAGGTGTGACAAAAGTGTTCCTTGTTTCATATTTTATACTCTAATAGTTTTTCTATGTGTTTTATGTCTTGCTCTTCTCTTATTGAGCACAATTCGTTTGCAAAATGTAACTCAATATTGTTGTCTACTGCTAGTTTTAGTATTGTATACCTGCGGAATGGATTATCAGGCAATGAGTAAATGCTACATAATACTATTGCATCAACATTATAACTAGTAATAAATTGTTCTAATGCAGGATACCAATCTAAAAATTCGTTCTCAAATTGATAGTCGTTTATCTTTATGTTGTTATTTGCACAATACTCGTTTATTGTTGCACGTTGCATTGGCAACGGAATACCACCACTCCAGGAGTTATTCCAACCTGCATAACTTATATATTCTTTCTCTGGATCTATAGGTCTATTATCTGGTCTTTCACCTATAAATCTAAAGTAGCCTCCTGGTAATTTTCTGTGATACTCTCCTCCTTTAGGAAGTATTCTGCCATCCATACTCCATCTAGATATGTCTGTATCATTGTTTACGTTACCATGTATATGGTGTTGTTGGAATAAGTGAGCTTGTCCTGGCTGTAACTCTACAGGAAAAGATCGTTTTACAGATTCAGATTGGATTTTATCAAAACTCCATTCGTTTTTATAACATTCGCTAGTAATATAATCTGACTCTTCGCATGTTAGTATTTGCATAGAGTTTGTGCCATAACAATTAGTTATAGGAGTCCATACTGTGAGTATACCTAAACCGTTTCCTGTCCATTCGTCTTTGTGGAATTGTAGTAGCCTACCTGCCTTTGCTTGATCTGGTATAACGATTCTCACAGTAAAGAATCTTTGTATCATATACTCATCTTCTTGTAATAGTTCAGGCACAATAGATTCGTAATAACTGTCTATTCGTTTCACAAACTCTTCACTACCAGTTGCTTTTTGTAAGTGTTTGCCTAGCTCTACTATCTGATTAGGTTTAAGAGTTTTGTGAACAGTTTCTAAAGACTCTATGTTAAAGTACCTTTCCCTAGCCACGTTTAACCAATACTCAGGCCAGTTATGTGTTTGCAAATTATAGTTTGCCGTTTGATTGTCCCATTCTGGTCTTATATCTTTGACGCTCATGTGTATATTTAACTTATAGATCTAAGTTTAAATTTAGTTCCTGGTAGTTTCCTTTGTGTGTTTCGAAATAGTTTAACCATTCATCATTACTCCAGGATACATTAAGATTATTAGTGCCTCCCAGGCTATACTCTTCTTTATTAGTTTGTAAAAAATGTATGTTATATTCCTTAGATATATCATTAGGGTAATTACTTCTTTCGTTATATAATAAGGATTGGAAGTCTTGGCCAAATTCGCTCCAAATATTACCTCCGCCAGGTAATACATTCATATTACTATGTTTGCAAAACCGTTCTACATTTTCTTCTCTGCTCCAAATAAATGCTCTGTAAAAACTTTTAGGGAATAAGTTCCAGCAATCTAGTTGCATTTGATGTCCTAATCCTTTGCCCCTAAAC
>Ga0181398_1000636_pt1 | contig 10522 bp, 27 predicted proteins | sample 21SPOviralmetaG_FD_130127 | JGI IMG/M metagenome (GOLD analysis project Ga0181398, IMG submission 130127) | Marine viral communities from the oligotrophic San Pedro Time Series (SPOT) site, San Pedro Channel, CA, USA - 21 SPOT_SRF_2011-04-29 | ecosystem: Environmental > Aquatic > Marine > Strait...
AGCAATGTAAGAGAAGGATCAGATGAGATTTTAACTTTACCTGAAGGAAGTAATTACAATATTGTATCTCCAAAGGGAAGTGTAAGAGATGTGATTGAAAATATTAAATGGCAAATAGAATTAGTAGCATTGAACAATCATCTATTTGTTACTTTCGCACAATCAGGTGGAGAAGTACCAAGTGGTATCTCTTTAATGATTAAAGACTTAGAACGCCACGAAGATTTTATAGATGATAAAGAATTATATCGTCAATATGAAAAAGACTTTTATAGAGTAGAATATGCTTTATCTCAAATCAACAATCTCGGATTACCTGAAGTTTCTCAATTTAATGTAGATTTTTCAGAGGTTGAATACCCTATGACTACACAAGATAAGATTATGATGAACGAGTATAAGTTAAAACATAACTTAACAACTGAAGCAAAAATATTAGCAGAAGAAAATAAAGACTTAACTATTGATGATGCTAATAGAATCATTGAAGAAAATGCAAGTGTGAATCAACCGTTGGTGGTCGTAGATGATAAAGATGCAAAACAAAGTTGATTTCGATTTTAAAAAATTAAAAAAGAAAGACTTAGCACAATTTGCAGTACGAGAAGTATTAGCACCTTTAGCAGAACAAGCAAGAAAAGATTCTTTAAAAACTTTCAAAACACAAAAAGATATTCAGGGAAATAAGTTTATTGATTATACCCCTAAATCCAAATGGCTAAGAGTTAAAAAAGAAGGTGGTATGGCTACTGACTTTATGATTGCTAAAGGCAAGTTAAAACAATCTATGGAAAAAAGAAGTGCTGTAAAAACTAATATGTCTAAAATTACTGCGAGAGTAGGTAGTGATGTAAAATACGGACATTATCATTTAGGTATTACTGGTGAATATAAAGACAATGTTCAGCGTAAATGGTTTTATGCTTCTAATGCAGAAGCAAGAGATTTATTGTTGCCTTATATCGATAGTTTAAAATTAAAAGATAGGTATTTTGAGAGATTTACATCGCAATTGAAAACTAAACTTCGTAAAATAGGTAAATCAATAAAATCAAAATAATGGACGATTTAATCAAAGAACTGTATAAAATGGTAGTTGAACTACGAAAAATATCTGAAGCTAATAACGACTTACTTGGTTTTATTTGTGCTAAAGTTGCACCTAACAAAAAAATCTATCAGGAAGATATTAGCGTTGATGATATGATGTCTATTTCTATGGAAATGTCAGAAATGTTTGAAAAATATGATGTTATGCCTGATGAGTATGGTCTTTCTTAGACTCTAACTCTGCTAACTTCTCTAACCACTTACGCCTTTCACTATTTGTCGGACGCCTTGATGGCAATGGATCTAACCCTACTTTCTTAGCTCTCTGCAATAAAGCATATCGTGATGCTCTATCCTCTCGGCGTTTCTGTCTATAAGGTTTTTTGCCTTTCTTGATTTGCTCTACTGCTTTCTTTTCTTTTATATCTCGCTTCTTCGGTTTGTCGTTTATGGGATTTCTTTCTGGAAGCGTATCCAGTATTTCTGTAACCTCTTCGCTTTCGGCGTCTATAATATCATCAGCGTCTATTTGCTCTGCTTTTAAGAACTTCTCAAATGGACTATCTACGGTTACATTTATATTTCTAACCAGTTTCCCTGAATGTTCTAATACCAGACGCCCTGCTTGGACATTCCCTTCAACAGCTTCACGAATCATACTATTTAATACCATTGGTAGCTTGGCATTAAAAGAAATCATATACTTCTTGTAATACATTTCAACAAACCTATCATCAGAAAACCAGCTATGAATAGTGCGTGGACTTACTTGTAGTTTTTCGGCTATCTGTTTTTTGTTTATTTCTGGATTATGAATTAATAATTCAATAGCAGCCATTTGATTGGCTTTCTTTAGTTCTATATTACTCACTTGCCTTGTCCTCTGTATTTCTTTTTATAATACTTCTTAGAACCTTTTGTTCCGTATTTCGTATTCGTGCTTTTACCTTGTCGAGTTTTTTTAGCACCATTTGACTTCCTGGTGCGATCGTTAAATAATGACTTTCTCATTTCTTGTAGACTTTTTCTGCTCCTGCGATACCAAATGAACCGAGTGTAACCCAGACGAACGAGTTATAGATGTAGTCGTTGACCATTAGTTCTATTCCAATAATACCCATTGCTAAATCCACGATGCCAAATACGCACATCAACGCAAAAGACAAGAAGCCAATAATATTTTTTTCGTTGTATTCGTTTTTATCTTTAAATAAATCCCACATTACTTCTTGTCCTTAAATACATCTTTCTTTAATCCTTTGTGACCAAAAATCTTTTCCCAGCGTTCTTCCCATTTCTTTTGGGATATGCCCATTCTAGGTTCGTCACCTTTTCCAGCACCGTTGGCTTTACTAAATATACTCTTATCTTTCATTTACCAACTTTACGCATTGCAATACTGTGAGATTGTTTAAAGGTTTTACCCTTACGCATAGCTGCTGCCATACTTCGTAAATGTGCTTTGGTATGATGAACCTTATGTTTGCTCATCTGTCTTTTTTGCACTGTGGTTAATCCTTTTAAGCTAACACCTTTTAAATTTTTAGCCATTACTTTTTCTTACCTTTTTTCTTCTTCTTCTTTTTCTTTTTTGTTCCATAATGATAGGGCATAACTATCTCCTCTTTTTAATTTTTTCCTTTGGACATACTTTTATATAGTCTACTCTATTTTGCTCTTTGTTTCCTGTGTGTAACCCACAATAGGTGATGTCTTTTACCTTACTGGCGTAAGAACATTTCTTCTGTACTAATGAGCAATAATCAAACATTAATCTATATCCAATTCTTTGTATAATTTACGATCAGGCATTGAACCTGCACCATTTATGACCAATAATGGCTTAGAAGGTATCCTTTTGACTAAGAATCGTTCTTTACAACAAGTACATCTCTCAAGGGGATCATCTGTCATTTTCTGTTCCACCTCAAACACATTACCTGTTTCTAAGCATTGATAATCATATCTTGGCATACACACAATTTAACCAATAATATCTGTGAAATACCAATAAAAAACCCTAAAAAGCTTGGATTGGAAATCTAATAGAAACACGACAAAAAACTGAACCTCTTAAATTCCTCTATCTTAAACAATATCGTCGTTTATGGGAATATTTTTAAATCTTGATTCTTATATATAGAGTATTAAATTATTACTATTTAGTTAGTCATTAACTGATATTTCGTAGGGAATAGTTATACCAAACCTACCTTTCCTCGAATCCTCCTCTATGGGGTAAAAATCAAGCAAACAAGCTAAGAAAAAAAAGAAATATCTTGAAAAATCTTTAAAAGATGATCTAATCAGCTACAAATAACCAATTAAATTGACGTTTAAAAAGTTAGGGCGTGGCGTTGCTGATGTAATTGGACATCATACCAAATAAAGAAATGTTAACATATACTAAACAAATTGCTTGCATATTAAAAAAAAGAGTTGTAAGTTGTTAGTAATGAAATTAAACAAACAAAGGAAGGTTTAAAATGAATCTTAAAAACTGGGCATATATAAAACATTATGAAGAATTAGAAATAAAAACTTTAACAAAAAGAAAAAGATCTATCACAAACCTTAACAATTCAAATGAAGAATTAAAAAGAATTAGAAAAGAATTAAAAAGATTAAACAAAGGGGCTAAACAATGAACTACAAAACGGAAACTTTTAAAAGATACTTTCATAATCAAGAATTAAAAGCAATACAAAAACAAGAAAAAAGAAAAAAGATAATTACAAACATATTAGAATTTGTTTTTACTCTCTTTATGTTCTTTGGTTTTTGGTTGCTATTGGTACTGATCAACATTTAAAAAGATTTTAATAAAAAACAAACAAAGGAAAACAAACAATGAGTATAAAAGATGACTTAAAAGAAATGGTATTAAATACAATCAAAGAAATTGAAGATCTACCAAATACGTATGAAAATCAAGAAGAAGAAAAAAGAAATAGATTTTTTGATGACATATTATCTATTACTTATTATTCTTGGTTTGATGACAAAGGCAAACAAGTATACAATGGTTGTGATTTACTTGTAGCTTTTGGAGGTCCAAATATATCGATAGATACTAAATATAATTTAGTTTCTGGTTACTGGGGATCTGATAAGTTTGAAATGTCTTTTAATGATGATGGTTTCTTATATGAGTATTTCGAAGAAATATTCGAATTATCAATATAAACAAAATAAAAAACTACGCTTATGAGTTTTTATTAATAGTTTTAGATTAAGCAAACAAACAAAGGAAAAAGTAAAATGAGATATAATCCAACATATAAAGCTAAGAAACACGCTGAAAAATATATAATATTAGATTGGTCTGGTAAAATTGTAAATTTTGGCAAAAAATCAATTATAGTATTTGATAATTTTGAAGATGCGAATAATTATTTGGATCAGCAAATACACAAGTTGAGCAAATCAAAAGAAGAAAAGCAAATTATAAAAGATGACTTTAAAAATGATTTTGAAGAATATTTTTATATAACTAAAAATGAATTTCAAATTAAACAATGTAAAGAGATTTTTAGTAATTATATTTGCGATCCGTTTGGATTTACACAAGCAATAAACATATAATAACAAAGGGCGTATATTTAATTATATACGCCTTTTTTTATACAAGATTTAAAAAGATTTTTAATAATTATTTTAATAACAAATAACAAAGGGTATATAATGAAATATGCAATAAAAGTAACAACTCAAAATTTGAGTAAATCTTTTATATTTTTTGAAGATGATAATTTAAATAAATATCAAATTGAAAAAAAATATAAAGAAATGAATAATAAATATAAACAGGCTCTTAATAATGGTACAGAGCCTTGTATTAAAGATAATAGAAATAGATATTTATTAATCAGAGAAATTAAAATAATAACAACATAAAAGGGTATAAAATGAAAAAAGATAAACAAGATAAAAATAAACTTGATGATCATAAGCGTTATATTATTATATCTAATTTAGCTACTATAAAAGATGAAATAAGAAATAATAATTTAATGAACGCCAGTATATCTGAAAGTTTTGAAAATATCGAAAATACTATACTACAATAAAAAAAAGAGGGCTAAACGCCCTCTTTTCTAACAAACAAGGTCTATATAAATGAACATAATATAGAAAGGATTTAATCTTACTGAAAAAACAACAATAAAACAATGTATTTATATTATATCTCAGAGGGTATTTTATATTATATTTCACAGGGTAATTTTTATATTTGGATATTTATAATATTATGCTTATACTATCTTAACAAGGTTTATGAATTATAAAACAAACAGGATCAACAATTATATTATATTGGGCATAGCTATATCTTCATATCTCATTAATATACCCTATCAGTTAAATCAACAGAATAGTTATGCCCATAATTATATTAGAATAACAAACAAGGAGAACAAATGAGCAGTAAAAAAGAAAAATGGATTAATGATAGAATTAAAGAACTTAAAGAAAACGGCGAGTATTATTTTGAAAGAGGTACAAGTCATATAACCTTAGAGGATATTGAAAAGAAGTGTGATGATCAAATAGTGGATACTGATAAACCTATTAGACTACAAAGGGTTATGTATGACGGAACAGAAGAACAGATATTTTATACTTGGGAAATGTGGATTGACAATGGACAACTTGTAATTTCTATTGATGAAAGTAATGGACATTACGGAAAAAAAGTTCAAGGTATAGAGCAAAGACTTGATGATAAGTTAAGAGATAAATTATCAGATGAATACGACGAGGAGGTAGAATAATGGAAACATTAGGAGCATTAATAGGTATCTATATTTGTTATAGATTATTAAAACAAGGTGTTAAGGAAGTGAGGAAATTAGACTAATGAAAGAATACACAGATAAACAGATTAATTCTATGATATTACACTTGCGACTTAATAATGTTGCAGAAATGTATTATATCGAGAATCAAGATGATAGCAGTAGAGATTTTTACGACTATCGCACAGACACATTTTTAACAAAAAAGCAAGTTATTTCACTTGCATTGGAAACTAAATGGAAGGAGAAGTAAATGAGCAATGATAATGATTGGTATATGGTACAGATATGGCTCGATACCAATGAACGAAGTCAAGCGTATTTAAGTCGCAGACTTGAAGTACACGAGGTTACAGTAAATCGTTGGAAACGAGCAGGTAAAATACCACAAGTAGCTAAGTTAGCTATATCGTATGTTACTGGTCAAAATTATGAACAATTATTTAATTAAGGAAAGGAACGAAAATGAGTGATCAACATTGTGTAGCTTGTCAAGGAACTAACACTTTAAAAGATAAGGTATGTGAATTATCAGATACTATATTCTTTAAAGTTGTTGAGCAATTAAATTTACAAAATGATTTAATTGTAGAACACAAAACACACACAGAAAATACTGAAAAAGGTACTGAACTATTCTATTTGATTGAGGATAGTATTACAAATTATTTAAAATATGGTAAGGAGGAAGTATGAGTGATCAATTAGTAAAAAAGTATAATCTTGATGAAAGTGATTTTTGGACTTTACGAGGTAATAAGATTATATCTTTTGACGGAGTGATAAAGATTATTGAGGCAGAAAACATTAAGTTTGAAATGTCTGATAATCTTGATGTATCGCCAAGTGTAGCTATTAAAATAAGAGCATATCAAGAAAGTGATGAGTTTGGTTTAATAGATGAAGTAACCTTTGGCGAGGCAAATGATACAAATTGCAAAAACCAATATTTCTGGGCAATGGCAGAGAAAAGAGGTAAAGCAAGAGCAACATTAAAGCTATTAGGTTTATATGGTAAGAACGCATTTTACTCTGATGTAGAAAGCGAGGACTTTCAAATGAAAGCACCAACCATTAAACAAATAGAGTCATTTAACCGACTTGAAAAGAAAGCACTTGATAAAGGTGTATTAAGTAAAGACGCAAGAAATTGGTTAAAGAATAATAGCAATGGTATTAGATCCAATGTTAATGTATATGAAAAAGCATTAGCAAGTCTTACGAACGCAATGGATAATAAAAATGTTTGATATGCTATTATGGGTAGCAATATTGACATTTTTATTTTTATCAAGGAATTACAATGGATAATAGTTTCATAAAACTATATCGTAAAATACAAGACAACTGGATTTGGGATAATCCTTTGTATCTCAAATGTTGGATTGATATGTTGATGAGGGCAAGTATAAAGCCCTCGTCAATGTTGATGAACAATCATATCATTGAAGTAAACAGAGGAGAAATTGTATTTTCGCAAGAAAACTTTTCTAAACGAAATGGTATGTCAAGGCAACAATTAAGAACATTTTTAAAGAAACTAAAACAAACAAATATGATAAAAAGTAGTCCAAATTCCAACCAACAAGTAACCCACCTTTTTATCGTCGAGTACAATAATTATAATTCTATTAAGAATAACCAAGAGCTAACCACTAAGCAACCAAGACTTAACCATATTATAAAAGGTAAGAAGGTAAGAAAGGAAGAAATAAATAAAGACTTTGAGAAATTTTGGAAAGCATATCCAAAGAAAGTAGGAAAGAAAAAAGTACAGGATAAATTTGACGCTAATAACTTTCCTATTGATTTAATAATAAAGAATTTAGAATTGCAAAAGAAATCGGATCAATGGCAAAACCAACAATACATACCAAATCCAGAAACCTATCTAAATCAAGAAAGGTGGACAGATGAAGTAGTATTGCCTTTTGTACCAGATGAACCGATTTATGTTTACCAATGTGGTAAATGCAACAAACAAAAGACAACTTCGGAATATAGAGATTTATATGTTTCGTGTTGTGATGAACAAGTACAACCAAGAAAGGAATACAAATGAGTAAGATGTCAGAATTAGCAATGCAAACAGAAAAAGAAGAAATAGCATACTTGAATAGTCTACGTGAGGACGAAAAAGAAGTTTTATCAAGTTGTTGTGGATATGAGCCAATGGGAGAATTGCATTACGATAACGAAAGCAAAGAAGTTGAAATGGTTGGATTGTGCAGTAAGTGTAAAGATCACGCAGACTTTGAGGAAGTATAATGAATAAAGATGAAATATTTAAGAACTCTAATGGTGTATCTTTTAAAATAATCAATGGAGAAAAATGGGCTATTCATAAAGAAACGCAAGAACCAGTAATGCTATTAAGTGAATATAAAGAAAGGTTGTTAATATTCTTAAATCAAATGGCAGGTAAGGTTAATAAAAATATACCAGTAAATAAGATTGTGGAAGTGCTACAAGACTAATATGAAAGAAAATGAAGTTAAAATATTAAAGTCTTTAAATCGCTATCTCTCTGATAAAGCAGTTTTATGTGAAAGCGAATATCACAGATTTGACGCAGACAACAATCATTATATCATAGAGTTAAAACAAAGAAATGCAAAGTATAAAGATTGGATCATAGAGTTTGATAAGTATGCTTATAATAAAGTATACGCAGAAATACACAATAAGATATTTCTATATGTTGTTGGATATGAGGATAATATATGGATTTACAATATTACAGAATTAGATAATTCTGGATATGATTATAGGTGGAAAAACAAAACAATGCCTAAGCAAACGGAGTTTAATAAAAACTATGACATAGTTAAATATGTTGGACATCTTGAATTATCAGTAGCAAAAAACATAATACAAATGGAGGAATAAATGAGTTTTGATTTACTACTAAAAACACAAAAAGAGTTACACGACAATACAGCGAAGTGGAACGAAGTAATTAAAAAAATAAAGAAAATCAATTTCAAGAAATATAAAACAAATCAGACTATTGGTTTTATAATTGATGATATAGTAAAAGGAGAATTTATAGCAGATGAAAAAGATTAAAGATGTTATAGATACCAAATGGAGTATTGAGGTTGAGGGTAAACTTAATCGTAATAATATTATATTCCATACTAATAAATATCAAAAACTTTACCAAAAATTGAAAGAATATAACGATTTTATTAAAAAACCAAAGGAGCTATATGAGAGTAAATAAGTTAGAAAATCAGGTTGAAGTATTAACTGATTTAGTTGCAGATAACAAAAAACTAAAAGAAAAAGTAGAACTATTAGAACATTTAAGAAAAATGGATTTAGAGTTTTTATGTATTTTAGTTTGGGGGTATGGAATTGATAAAGATAAGTATAATGCTATGGACAAAAGAATATATTCAGGGTATAGCACTTATAAAAAACATACTTACGATTGGGATTGGTTAATGGATTATGTTGCTGATGAGGAGGATACAGGAGCAATATTTGACAGAATTGAATTAATTAATAATGAAGTAAGAAGAGATAAAGAAGAGCAACAAAAAAAAGACTTAGAATTATATTTAAAACGAAAAGAAGAACAAAAGAAAAAAGAAGAGGAAGAAAAAGTTGTTTTAAGTCTTACGCCTGAAACTATTACAAAAGCAAAAAATGGAGAATTAGATGAAACCGAGTAGTGCAAAAGCAAAGGGTAGAAATTTCCAGAACAAAGTCAGAGAGATGATAATGGAAAAGTTGGGGATCAACGAACACGACATTAAAACAGCAGTTATGGGCGAGAGTGGTATGGATATTATATTATCTAAGGCAGGGAGAGATACTTTCCCTTATTCCGTAGAGTGTAAAAAGGTGGAACGAATTAATATTTGGCAATGCTACGAACAAGCGTGTCAAAATTCAGAGGACTTAACACCTATGCTGGTTTTCTCAAAAAATCATTCAAAAGTAATGGTTTGCTTTGAATTTAAGGATTTATTAGATTTAGTAAACAATAGCAATGGATTTAAAAGGATAACTAAATGAGTAGATTGACTGAAGATGGATTGTATGTAATATCTTGCCCTAATTGTGGGAGTAAAGATATGATTAAAAAATCTCGTCAAAAGAACTATGACGGATCATATAAACAACGCTATAAATGTAAAGAGTGTGGAGTACAAACAGTCAATCCTACTCTTAATGATGTTGAAGTTGTTAGAGAGAATATTAAACTTGCAAAGCAGAAACAATCTGCACAAGATGTAAACCGAATAGAACGAAAGGCGTTTAGAGAACACGCAAGGTATGAAAATGCAATTACTAATCTATTATTTGACATACAGGCATTACTTCAAAGCAAAAATTTTTCAGAGTTTAAATTTAAAGAAGTCAAGCAAGGCAAAAGTGTGGGCGTGTTGCAAATCGCTGATACACATTTTAACGAACTTGTTTCCCTACCTCATAACAATTATGATTTCAAGGTTGCTTCAAGGCGTTTAAAACATTATGTAAACAGAGCAAAAGAAATATTTAAGGTTTATGATATAGATAATGTTTTAATTGCTATTACTGGCGATTTAATCAATTCAGATAGAAGATTAGATGAAATGCTTAATATGTCCACGAATAGAAGTAAAGCAGTATTTCTTGCAGTAGATTTATTACAACAAATTATATTTGATATCGGACAA
>Ga0181398_1000642_pt1 | contig 10482 bp, 9 predicted proteins | sample 21SPOviralmetaG_FD_130127 | JGI IMG/M metagenome (GOLD analysis project Ga0181398, IMG submission 130127) | Marine viral communities from the oligotrophic San Pedro Time Series (SPOT) site, San Pedro Channel, CA, USA - 21 SPOT_SRF_2011-04-29 | ecosystem: Environmental > Aquatic > Marine > Strait...
CATTCTTTCTCTTTCACATTCAAAACAACACCATTGACTTTTAATATTTAATCTATATCCACGTTTACATTTATAATTATCAATATATGGATTATAATTATCATCAATATAATCATCATCAGAATCAAATATTGACATTTCAATAATATAATATATTAAAATATTATATTTTATAAAAATGAATATTCTTTAATATTTTTAATTTCTATGCTTTCAAAAATAGTTTTAAAAACTAACACTTGATCTTTTTGCTTTTATATCTTACAACTATTTCTTCTAATTACAATTATTTTGTAAATATACATATATATATTGTATAATTACAACTATTTTGTAAATATACAAATTATATGAAAACAAACATATCAAATATTTATATATATAAAATTATAAAAGTATTTTAGAAACAATCAGCATACTCGCCACTAATTTCTCTCCAACCAAGTTCTTTCTTTAAATTTGTTTTAACATCTTCATTATATTGTTTAATCTGTTGTTCTTGTTTCTTTTTTTGTTTTCTTGCTTTTCTTATAGTTTCATATTGAACTATTGCATCAAATTGTGCTTTTCTAACATCTTCAATTGATATACTTGGTTGTTGTGGTTTTGTTTCTTTCTTTGGTTCTGATTTCTTTTTTAATCTTTCTTCAGTATCTTCCATATCTAGTAGTTTCTTCTTTTCCATTAGTTCTTTATATTTTTTTTCTTGTGCTTTTTTTTCTTCTCTTTTAGTTTTATTTTTTCCACTTTGTTCTCTAGCATACTTCATTCTTTCTCTCATCTTTGCTTTTTGTTCTTCTGTATATACTCTTGCTTTTCTAACAGTTCCATCTTTATTATATTTTATTGGTTTTGTTTTTGTTTTAGTTATTGGTCTTGGAGTTTCTGGTATAACATCTTCAACATTATCTATAATATTAGTTTTAATATTAGATTTAATATTAGTTTTTTCTTCTTTTTCTTCTATGACTTCTTCTTTTTCTGATATATTATCAAATATTGAATCATGTTCTATTGGTTGTTTTCTTAATGATAAATGTTCTGTTGTATCATTTATATCTGTTATATCTGTGTTGATATTATGTGTTTCTTCTATGATGTCGTCATTAGCAGTCATTTCATCAACAAAGTTAAAATTTAATTCTGGTGGTAAATTACTCATATATTATACAAAATATAATATATTTATAAATAAAAAATATGTTAAAAAATTAATCTTAATATTAATTTAATTAAAAAACAAATAAAACATTAATCTTAATTGGGTGATGGTCTGAAGTGGAGACAAATAATTGTCTGTCCAGCAACACAATCAGCATACTGTTCATTCACATAAACCAATGATAAATCAAAACTAGATATATTTAATTCACTACTGTTATTAAGGTCTAAATATACGAGAGTATCGGGTTCGTGATATATACGGCCAGTTGACACTTGACCATCAAAACGTGGAACGTGTGCAATAATAGTGGATCTATTACCCTTCAAAGCATTCAATGAGTTTTGAGTTAAATTATCAAGTTTAACAAAAAATGATTTATGATTAACTAATACTGGAGTACTTATACTTGTAAATATTCTTCTTGTATGTGGAACACTACCACTTCCATAAGTAAAATCATTTGCTGGAGTATTACCGACAAATCCTAAAAATGCTGTAGTATTAGCATCTTGAGTTGGTGTATATATATCACTTGGTTTTGTAATTAATATATTTTCTAAATCTATAACTTGATTAGCACCATTTAATATATGAGCATATACTAAATAATCAGAACGGTCTTCTACACTATTATCATTCCACGGCCTTGTTTCTAATTCTAGTGGATATTGTGTATGCTCTACACTATTATACCAGCTTGAACCACCAGATGTTTGATCTCCAATAGCCCAATTATCATTAATACGTCTTTTAGTTGCACTATCTACTTGAAATGTTGTAACTCCATGATATGATTCAACAACCAATTCATTACCTCCATCTAATTCGGGATCTTCAATATATAGAACTGGATACATACTCCAATTAGATTGACAAACTGCTTTTAATTGATTAGCATTATCATAATTTGCATCATATTGATATAATAGAACAGCAGTATCATCACTTTTTAACATTTCTATTTTAATTTGCTGTCCTTTACATGTAAACATAACTTTATGAAAATCTTCTTCATTAGATTTTAAATTATAATCTGGTTCAATGGCTTCATTTCCATAAAGCATTTCACGAGATATAATTTTATTAGGAGCAATACTACTATCACACGGTGTATGATAAACTTTTAATGTAGCACCTTTTCTACAAACTAAATAATCATAAAAACCAATAAAACGTGTTGGTTGTTCTTCACCACTTGCTACTCTAGTAAAATAAGATGGACGAATAGTTCCAGTAATATCATCTGCTTCATTCACATAACGACTTAAACCAACAGCCCATTCTTTATCACTAGAATTAGGATCATTAAAATTAACAACAAATTGACCATTATGTAATGATATGGGCATTTCAGTTAATATTGCTGCTTGTGGAGTTCCTTGAGCATTTGGATTACTTGTAATAAATGATCCTTCTTCATAAGTCCAACTTTGTGCTATATCACCTTCACGAACTTCTGCACTTGATAAATCTTCAGCAAATTCATCTGCTGGTATAGTATCATCACTTGAATCATAATAATCATAATTTATTTTAAATCCAGTAAAAGATGCATCACTACTATCACTTTCAGAATCTACACTTGCTTTGAATCTTAAATTAGGGTGATACATATATTTACCAATCTGTTTACCCATTTCTTTTTTCAATGAACTAATACTATATTCACGGACAGCATTAAGATTTCCATTAGTCATACTCCATGTATCAACAAGTGGAGTTTTAATTGGAACTGCAGTGGAATTATTTCTAATATTAGCATCATCTCCAAGTTCAGTTACAACTTCTAAATCTTCACCATAATATTGATATACAGATCTTCCTTCAGTAGATAAGTTTAAAGTTCCATCTAATGAATAATTAATACTTTGTAAAGCAACTTGTGAATTCTTTGGTATTTTATATGTTGATGATAAACCATTTCTGAAACTAAACGGTTTGTTTATATTATTTGCTGTGGTTGAATCTATATCACCATCACTTTGATTGGAGCATATCACGAGAGACATTATATAATAAATAATATAAAAAAAATAAAAATATAAAAATATATATAAATAATATATATGTATTCTTCCACTAAAAAAACAAAACCAAAAGTTGCTAAACAATTAAATAGTAATCTACCGACTTATGAAAGAACACTTGATATTGTTATTCCACCAAAAATCAATAAAGATATAAAATCAGATGAAATATTTGAAACATCTAATACTGCAAAAAATAAATCAACAAAAAATAAAAATGTTAAAAAGAAAACTACAAAAAAGAAAAATGTAAAAAAGAAAACTACAAAAAAATATTAAGGTTCATCTTCACTTTCTTGTTTTATAATTTCTAAATCTTTATTACTATTAATATCTTTTTTAATATATATAACACATTTATCCAAACCATTTGTTATGGCTGGTTTAGAAACTTCATAACTTTTAAATCTTTTCTTAAATATATTGATAATATCATCTGTTATTAATGGACTTTGTTCTATCAATCTATCATATTCAGCACGACATATATTTAAAAAATCATGACAATTCTGACGTCTATTTGGATCTATTGCTAATTCTATTGATATATTACGACCTAATTTAGACCACGATATACCAGCAGATCTATGGTTTTCCATATTTTCACATACTTTTAAAAATGTTTGTAAAGTTGATAAAATTCCAGCAAATATATTTACACCACCAACAATTCCTTGAGCCATACTTTTATTTTTATCATCTATATATGAATCCATACCCACATTAGCAGCACCGGTTAATGTAGATAATATAATAACTGGTATTGAGAATAAATAATACCTAAATCTATATTTTTTTTCACTTTTATTGTGTAACCATCTATAACAACTTGCTTTTTCACTCCATTCTGCTAATAATAGTTCACATTCATTACTCCAATAATCTAATTCAGATGTATCCATTATATTATATATTATATATAATATAGTATTATAGATTTTTTAGTATTATTTTTAACTTTCTATTCTTTTAATAGCACTATCATAAATATCAGTATCTCTTTCAATACCAATAAAATTACGATTCATATTTTTACATGCAACACCAGTAGAACCACTTCCCATAGTAGGGTCTAAAACAACATCACCTTCTTTACTATAATATTTTAAAATCCACTCCATCAAAGCAACTGGCTTTTCAGTTGAATGTTTTCCACGAGTAGATTTAATTTCTAACATGGTTGTTGGTAATGGTGGATCATATTTTTGTTGATGGTCTTTTTTATCTTTACTTATTTTTATTCTACCATCTTTTCCACCACCATAAGTATTTTTATTAACATCATATTTACACATTTCTTCTTTAACAACTGATACTGGAAGGGGGGGATCGTATAATCCACTTTCATTTCTATATAAAACTTTTTTACCTTTATAAACTTGATTACCATCAATTGTTCCTTTCTTAAAATCAGTTTCTTCTTCTTTAACAACTGATACTGGTAATGGTGGATCGTATTGTTTATTTTGTACTTGTTTTACTTCACTTCCATAACATAAATTATCTTGTCCTTTCATTCCATTCTTACTATTCAAGAACTTATGTTTATGACTAGATAAATCATAAAATGGTAATTTCTCATAAAAAACATAAACCATTTCATGCTTTCTCATCGGCATCTTTTTTGCACTTAAAAATCCAGCTGGTGCTGATTTACACCATACAATATCATATCTAAACGGACACTTTTTAGGACAGCTATTAATTAAATCAACACCAAACTTCGTGGTACAAGTCATAAATATCGGTGTATTTAATTTTTTGATTCTCATTATTTCAATCCAAAACTTATCTAAATCTATTGGTGTATTCCACTTACAACTTACTTGTGAATACTTTTTAGTAGCATAAGGTAAATCACAAAACACTAAATCAATAGAATTATCTTCAATTTGTTTCATTTCTTCAAGACAATCTCCATTTAACAATAAACTCATTATATTATTAAAAACATTTTAAATTTCAGATTAAACATTTATTTTTTAAAAAACTTTTTATTATACATCTTTATTAATTTTATTTTACTTGTTGTTGGTTTTCCTTCTTGTTTAAAACCACTCCATGATATATAATAACTTAAATAACCCGGTCTTAATGGATCATTTGTTTTTAAATCTCGTTCGTGTCTTTTCAAGTATCTATCACGTCTTTCTACATCTTTATGTTGTAAGTAATCTTCCATATTTGGAGAACCAAATGATACTGTTTTAAACTTATTACCTTCAATTCTAAATACTGCATTGTATTTTTTCTTTGGTTTTTGTGATTTTTCTACTTTTATTAATATAGGCATTATAATATATATAATATATTAAAAACCATTCACTAATAATTTTATATAACAATATAAATATACTAATGCTATAATATAATAAAAAATATCTATACTTTCCATATATTAATAATTATTTTTTTATAAGTTTAAAATATTTAAATATTTTCTATATTATATATATAAATAATGGACGATGCACTAATTCAAAAGTTAATGAAAAATTATACTAGACATTTAGAATATAATAGAAATAAATATCATAATACAAGAAAACATGATATTGATTTTATGGAAAAGAATAGAGAAAGAGCAAGAAAATATTATATAAATAATCGTGAATCAAAAAAAAACTATTATAACAATAATCGTGATTTAATTAATGCTAAATCAAGTTATAATTATTACTTGAAAAAAAATGATGTTGATAAGTTTAAAAATAAATATCCAAACAGATATGATTTATTATTGGAAACTGAATATATTACTGAATGATTATTTTATATTAAACCTTCTTTTTTGGCTTCATTTCCTAATTGTTTTATATTTTTTCTACTCATATTTTTTGGTTCTTTATCCCATTGTAATAATACTTTTAATTTCAAATCATTATTATCTATTATACCTTTGGATATATCAGAATATATTTTCATAAAATCTTTAACATTACCATTAACCATTTTATAAAAATTATCATTCATTGATTTTTTAAAAAAACTTGTAATTTCTAATGGATATATAAAATTCTTTTTTTCATTTTTTTTGAACCAACTCATAGCTGTATTATATTCGGGTGTATTTTCTGCTTGTATTACTGCTTGATTTATTATTGATGTATCTACTCTTGCTGATTTTACTGTGGGTGCTGCTTTCTTTACTGGTGCTGCTTTCTTTGGTGCTGCTTTTTTTACTGGTGCTGCTTTCTTTACTGGTAATGCTTTCTTTGCTTTCTTCTTTGGTTTTGGACTCATAACCGGAGCATTTCCACCAGATATTAATTTTTTACGATCAATCTTTTTAGTTCCAGTCATTGTATCGTCCCAATGTTCTAATTTTTTTAATGCTTCAATCATTTCCTTTTTTTTCATACCCAAACGAACAATAGCACGATTTAATTTATTTTTACGAATATAATCTTTTAACATTGGTAGTGTGAATGTAGAATTAGGTTTTGTCATTATATATAATATTTATATAATAATTATTTTTTTGATTTTTTAGATTTTTTAGTTTTTTCTTCATTTTGTAATATTTCATCAACAATATTAAATGATGCTTTTACTATTCTTTGTATTTTAAATATAACACTACTACTATTATTAACATTAGCATAACTTCCATCTGGATCATGAATACTACAAGTTATAGATGATAATTTCATAGGTTTTCCAATTGTAAATTCTAAATTAGAATCTCCACCGAAAAAGTAGTCCGACTGTGGATTTTCTTTATTGCTTATACCGACTATAGGCATATTAGTTATATTACTTCTTCCACCAACAACTAAACTATGTGGAACTATATCACTTCTTATTGTATAATATCCTTTTATCATACTAGTTGGAAAATTACGTGCAACTAATTGTATACTATTAGTTTTTTGATTAATTGGTGGAAAAACTGTTAAATCTTTGTGTATTCCTTCATATGCTTTAGCAGTAGTACTGTAAGTAAATAAATTAAATGTAGTTGGTATATTATCAGTATATAATGGAACAGAATTTTCATTAACATTCCATGCTTTTGTATCGGTTGATTGTATAAAAGCATTTGTTGTTGGAATCATTAAATCATTTACATTACTATTATCAACACGTTTTATTCTATTATTAATATTACTATTAAATTGTTCATAACTAAAACCCATAATACCCCATAATCCATTATCCCACGTATCTTCATCATATCCCATATCTTCAAAAAATATTCCACTCTTACTATCAAAAATAGTGAATGCTTCATAACATCTATTAAATGGAAAAAATGTTTGTTGTCCAGCTTGTTTTTCAGTATTTCCGTTAGCTGTATAAAATGTTTTTTGTGGTTGATATGGAGTAATATTAGGACAAAATTCATTTAAATCTTGTAATGGATTTATTTTATATATGACATCTCCTAAATCTTGTGGAACATCTGCTGTTATTTGACCTAATACATACGCATCAGCATACATTAAATATCGTCCACCATCAGCATATCTTCCAGCAAGATTTTCATTTGTATGTAAACTATCAAATGAAAAATGTTCTCCGTCCCACAGACATCGTGGAGCATCTGCTCCTACATATCTTCTATTTATATAACCTTTAACTTGAGTTCCCGTTGGTCGTCTTTGATGTACTTCTGAACCATTATTATCATTAAATCCATATTTACTAGTTTGAAAAGCAGTATTAAATGTGTCTCCATAATAATTAGCAGAAGACGTTAAACCATTAAATAATCCTATTGCTGGATTAGTTGCTGCTGTGAAGTGCATATCATAACCCCATTTTCTACTAATTTCTAATTTATCATTTTCATTTTTAAAGTGATTAAATGGAAATGTTAATTCTGTTGATGTTTTATTTGGATAAATATCAATATAATATGTATATGTATCATTTTCTGAATCATATACTTCTGATTTTCCAAAACAACCATAAGTTAATTTATCTAAACTAAAACTTGGTTTATCATAATATACATCTCTATCTTTTTTATTATAATAAACTAAAAATAATTTACTTATTCTTTTACTTGATATTGTTGATGTATCGTGTGCTGGTCTATAATTACTACTTCCCAGCATTGTATGATTATTGTAAAAACTATAATAACTTTCTTGTGTTGTTGTTGTAATTTTTACGTTTCTATTTTCAATTAATGTATGTGGTATACCACTTTCTAATGTTAATGTTTGATAATTACCAGATGGATCACCTACACTATTAGTTATATTCATAGTTCCAGTAAAAACAATAGGTCTTCCATCATCTGTTAATACAACTGAATAATAAAGATCACCCGTTGGAGTAAATAAACCTTCAGTTGTTCCGTCCCAAGTAATAAGCATTGTTGGATTATTAGCATTATAAGTTATATATATTGTTTCTTCATGTACATTATTACCTATTTGATTTGCTGAATCTATTTCTATTGTTTTTTCATTTTCTACTTGATTCATGTGAAAAAAACGTGTATTATCTATTGTTTGTTTATCGTGATATCCAATATCATAAGTGAAAGCACTTGCTTCAGAATCAAGTTGTGGTGCATTCCAACTTTCCCATATTTCAGAATATAATTCTTGTGAATCAATATATTTCTTTAATTTATCTAAATTATCTTTTGTATATAAAATATTTGTTTTTAATGGTTCTTCTGTAGTATTTGTATATTCTGTTCTTAATTGACAACCTAATAAACGTGTAGATTCTGTTGTTGGTGTTGTATTAATATATTCTAAAATTACTGGAGTTTCATCTCCAATAATACTTGAACTAGTTAATCCAATTATAGTTATTTCTTGAACTTTATTTCCATCTTGTGCTGATACTGGGTGTTTTACTGTTGCTCTTTTTGGTGTTAATGAATTACTTGGAATTGATAAATACATCAATCTTGTTTCTGTTGTTGATATTGGTTTATCACCAGTAAAAATAAATACACTATCAGTTTGTGTTGCCGAGTTTGATTGTGCTTTATAAGTTATAGATGTTGAGAATGTAGTATTTAAATTTATATGTTGGCCGTAGTCATATAATTCTGGACGTTTCCAACCAACTATTTGAAAGTTATTATACCATGTTCCAGTCCCAGTATTATTTAAAACAGCAGTAAAATCACTTGCACTCATTAAATTGCTACTTGCACAATTAAAAGTTTTATATGTATTACTTTCAATCATATTTGATATAACTGTATTTGAAGATTCATTTTCGTCTTCATTCTTTGTGTTGTCATCACTATATATTAATTGTTCAATTGATTTTGTTTCTTGTAATTTTTTTGTTATAGAATTAGCAATAAATTGTGCTGAATTAAATCCCTTATCAACTTCAATTGTTAATTTTTCTCTATATCTATAAAATTGTCTGTATTCTGGATCTATTGTATAATTTTCACTTGGTTCATCTCCTAATGCTCCATTAATTCCAAAACTTGTAGTATTAGATAATTTTGAGTATTGAGAAATAAATAAAGTATATTTAGTATTATCATTTTTAACTCTATATATTGCTTCAACACCATTACCATTACTATATGGAGATAAACTATAATCATCTTTAATTAAAAAATTTCCACTAACAACTGGGTCTAAAAAACCCTCACTAGCAGAATCATTTACTTGAAATGGTATAAGTGTTGTTGGTGCTGCAGTACCTCCAACACCCATCGTTCCAAAATGTTGTCTAGGTTGTGAAAAATAACCAGTTCCATTTGTATTTTTATAATAACCAATTATCATATTAACTTCATTATCTTTTAATTGTATATCTTCAGTTGTTTCAGTTGTAATAGATTGTATTACTCTCTGTGTAACTGGGTCTTTTGTTTTCTCTTCTGTTATATAAGTAAATGATTTTGTTTTAGATAGATTTCTACCTTTTAATTCTACTGTCTTTGAACTACCAGCACCACGTTCTGAAATAAAACTACTATGCACAGAAACTTTATCACCAGCATTTAATTCATATATATTACTTAATGTATTAGTCCATTGAGATGGAGTTTCATTATTACCAGATAAAGCTTCTTGACTAGTTAATCTATTACACTCTACCAACTCTTGTTGAATGTATGAACCTTCCATATTATATTATATTAATTTATTTTTTTTTTAGATTTTAAAATATAACATATATAAATATAAAGATGCCCGAAGTAGAAAAAGAACAAGAACCCGAACCCGAACCTCAACCTCAATCTCCACCCACTAAAAAGAAGAGAGTTGGTAAAAAATTATCTGATAAACAAAAACAAGATTTAAAGAAACACATGGATAAGATGGAAATGTCTGTGAGTGAGAAACGTAG
>Ga0181398_1000644_pt1 | contig 10475 bp, 9 predicted proteins | sample 21SPOviralmetaG_FD_130127 | JGI IMG/M metagenome (GOLD analysis project Ga0181398, IMG submission 130127) | Marine viral communities from the oligotrophic San Pedro Time Series (SPOT) site, San Pedro Channel, CA, USA - 21 SPOT_SRF_2011-04-29 | ecosystem: Environmental > Aquatic > Marine > Strait...
GATGTAGCGGTAAATGCACTGTTTGCGAGGTTTGTGGTCACATTTCCTGTGAGTGCTCCGCCGGCAAGAGGCAATTTTGTGGCTATGCTGTTAGTTACCGTAGTGCTGAAATTAGCATCATCTCCCAGAGCAGCAGCCAACTCATTGAGTGTATCAAGGGTTGCCGGAGCACTGTCCACCAGGTTGGAAATGGACGTATCTACATACTGCTTGCTTACTATTTGGTCGTTTGAATTAAATGTGGTCTGGTTGGTCGTCACATGTCCGGTCAAAGCACCGCCAGCCAGTGCCAATTTGAGGTTAACGTTGTTATTAATTGACGTATCACGTGATAGAAGATTATTTTCGATGGCATCAATTTTGTTGGACGAGTATGCAGTGGTTGTGGAGGATGTCGCATCATTTATTACATTGCCGAGTTGACTATTCACATATGTGACATCAGCCTTATTCGTATCGGCATTTCCCGTCACCGTAATAATACCCCCACTCTCAGTCACCGATGCAAGGCCAGCCCCTGCAAGAGTTTTAAGGCTCAAGGCCTGACCAGTCACGGAGTGCAGTTGGATGCCGGAAGCCCCCAAGTTGCTCACCGAGGTAGCCAACTTGTTACCTAATTGAGTATTGATATACGGAGCATTATACACTTCATTCGTCCCACTCCGAGTGCTGCCGTGCACATTGGTGTAAGGTACGTAATCATTTATGATTTTGTTCGAGGAGTAGGTGGTGGTCGAACTTGAGGTAGCATCATTGACTTCGGCGGCAGCCGCAATCGTGATGTCACCACTGCTCTCACTGACGGTCACATTGCTACCAGCATTTAGTCTCTTTAAGCCGAGTTGTGTGCCTGAAACGATATGCAAACTCGTGCCTCCTGTGCCGAGAGTATTCACCGTGGTGCTCAGTTTTGCATCCAGACTGGTTTGCAGGTTAGTCACATCAGCGATGACATGTGTATGCGATGTGTTAGCCTTGCCTGCGAGTTGACTATCTACATGTCGCACATCATACACATCACCAGCGGTCGTGCTCGTGGAGTTCTTCACCTTGCTCTGCTGCAAATATGTGCTGTCAATTTTTGAGGACGAATAAACCGTGGTGCTTGAAATGCTGCCATCATTAATGCTTGCCCCGCCGGTAGCCGTGCTGTTAATTTGGATGCAATTGCTGTCCTCCGGAGTAGTTAGGGTGACACCAGTTCCTGCTTTGAGCGTCTTAACAGTGTTTGACGTCGCACTATGCGAGGTGCCCTTGAGTGACACCTGATTTGAAACACTGGCTGCATCAATCAGTTGAGGATTAAAAAACTCCAGGCCATTGCCTGCCGAGTTGCCTCGAACTGCCTCATTTGCCGTGATGCTGCCCGGTGAGTCACTCAGGCCCGTGAAAGTGCTGCTTCCCCCGCTACTCGCTGGAGTATCCCAGATAGGTGTGCTTCCATGAACATACTTCAAGAACTTATTGTTATCACTGCTCGATGTCTGAGCAAAGCCAATTTGAAGTGTTTGGTCATTACCACTCAACTGGTGGGATAGAGGCGATGTGGCTAAGAAATTTTTAAGTACATAATGCCCGACATTACTGCTCCCGCCCATCACAGCACTACGTGACGAATTCAGTTTGCTGCCATCGTTTGCATGTCCATCCAGAGCAATTAGCGAGGTTCCAGTGCCACCCGCCGTTTTGATGTCAATGCTAACGTATTGTGTCGTGTTGTTTGAGCCCTGATTCAAAAACATCCAGTTGGCTGAGGTGCCTGTTACGACCGGTCTTGCTGCAATCGCCGTGTCTAATTCGCCGAATTTGGTCGTGGCTGACTTGTTTGCACTGGATTTCACATTATCCCACGATATCTCGGTAGCATCAATCTGCTGATAACCTGAGCCGTTATATATCCAGGTAATCTGAGTATCCGTGACGATAACTACATCACCTGCTTGGATATTTCCACCAGTAACAAGAGCATCACGCTGTGTGTTGTTGGTCACCGTATGCACCGTCGTGATGGCAAGGTCGGTTACCTCGCCGGCTACATGCTTCCCACCTGTCAGGTTGGCTTTTGCGGTAAGGAGAGCATCGGCCTCGCTCTTGGTGTAGGAGTTAGTCAAATCAACAAGCCCACTGCTTGATGATGTAGAGCCGAAAAGGTTTTGAAAGCCCATCTTTATAAATCCTATAGATTAAATCTGCGTTTGAATGATGCGATATTGGTGCGTAGCGATGTGCTGTCACCCCACAGCAAGTACCGGCTCAATGCGCCGGCCGTCTTAGGGTTGTTCCAATTCTCACCATTTTTGCTGTGACGAGCAATGTATGCAGCACGCTTCTCCTTATCCTTATGGTCTATGTATGTGCTCCCTCCTCGCTGTCCAAAATGCACTATCTTGCCGTCTTTAAAAGTAGCAGTATATCGCTTCTCGGCTGAGCCGGTATATGGTTTCACTATCATCTCTTATACAAAGAGAAGAGAGAGAAAAGAGAGAACGGAGAGAGGACACCACTGAGGACACCAGGGACACCACTATATACAACTTTTGTGCAATTCTCCCTTTTTAGGAAAATGTGTTTTTGGTGGTGTCCTTGGTGTCCCCTGCTGTCCTCAAGCCTGTCGGAACTCCAACTCAATAAACCAGTCAGCACCATTCAAAGAAATCGGTCGACCATCCCCGTCACATAAGGTCATCTGCAACCTATCTACATGTCCACCAGCAGTCAGCCCCATAAAATCCTCACCTTCATTTTGATGTACCGATAGGCTTCCAAAATCTCCATACATGGGGATGGTCGCAATGATATTCTCAAAGCCTCTTGTGCTTCGGTAATCCTCACTCAGCAGCCGAGGGCACCTGATGTTCACCACTTTGAGAGGCACTAAACTGAATATGCTGTCAAATGTGATGCTGCCGGTCGCAGATGCCGCACCTGTCACATTCTCCGTTAGGCCAAATCGAGGAGCAGCATTAATAGTCACAGCAGTGCTGCTATTATAAGTGATTGTCAATTTGCCCCGCTCGGTGTCCATAGTGGCACGTAATGTGGTGACGTTGCTTATGCTCGGCACGGCCGCATTAAAGTCCTGAATAAATACCTCCATTGTGGTGTATCGCTGGTCGGTCGGCATACTCAAAGTCTCACCATTAATCGTCAGAGTATTGTCAATTGTGGTAAAACTATACATAGTATTCGGTATGACACATTGCCGAACTGTGTATGCTCCCACATTGGAAATAGGCCTATTCAAGACCCAAAGCGGGGAGTCGCTACTCCCTTCATCTCTATGTTTTGAATTCAAGACCACACGCATCTTCCTTATAATTATCGGCGATATAAAAAGGAAACCTCCATACTCCAGTCTTGCGATAGTAGCCTCACCACATCTCTGTCATCATCCAGCAACTCAAACTCCAACTGCTGATAAACACGCTTTACGAGGTTGATAAAGGTAGCATCCTTGCTGCTCTCGTAATACATGTTGCCTCCGATATGCGATGCATTCTCTTGGTAAGGGATTTGGGCGACGATATCCTGCTCACCAGTACCCGAAATCTGGGCTGATGTTCGACCGAATGACTCGCTTCGCACATATACAAACATAGTGGGACACAGATTAACGGGAGCATTTCCAGTCACATTTTTGCCGAACACCAGCAAAGGACCCGTAAAGCCTAACTTAGGGTTCGCATTTGTGTTTCTCAGTGAGTAATCCGAGTGAGTGCTTACGAGTGTAATTTTTTGGGTGGCAGTATCAGATGTGCACGAGAATTGTGGGCTTTGTGCTTGCAGTTGTGAATTGATATCGGTAGCCACTTCGGCGACCGATATGTACCTCTTGTTTATGTCCATATTCACCGAAAAGGTCAGGTCATTGACACCAGCCGTGGTGCTAATAGCGATGATGTCAAGCCTCCTGTTTGCCTCCTTGAATGTGGGGATGCTGTCCGGTAGGCCAAGTTTATTTATGCGCATAGCAATCGGTTCATGTAGAGGCTCCGGTAAATTAAGCACAATTTTGCTATAATTTCGTGTGTAATCCCACACGGTGGTGCCGTCCGTAGCACCAGCCACCAAGCCATTTAGATATGTATGAAATGCTTGACTAGTGATAGCATCCTGAGCCTGGTCTGTCCACTCGGCAGCATCCTTAGACGAAATCCAATATAAAGATGGTTGAAAGAGAGCCATATTTATATTGATAGATGATTTAAAATTACTCGGAGACCGAGACGGCATCGGCACGGAGGGTCATTGCCTTGTCCATGTGCATCACGGCGAGGAGTTGAGTCTGCTCGCCATAAAGAGCATTGTTGGGCTCAAGGGATGCAAGGTCTTGAGTGCCGGCCCCGTGCTTTCTTGCTTGCTTGAGTTCAATGTTGAAGAGCACCGAATAGCCGCTCACTTTTAAATTCATCCCAGAGAGCAAGCCCCCACTACCGAGAGCACGCTCAAAGTTCTGACCCATAATGAAGGCCTGCGGAATCTCACGATGAGGCTGCTGGACCATATCGGGGATGGTGCCGGCAGCCGGCACTCTTGTCGGACCGGTTGCGTCAGAGACTGCACCCTGATGGAGACCCCGATAGTTCTCAAAAGTGAGGATACCACCAGCATCCACGGAGCCCTGCTGGTCGCAAGCCTTCTGCAATTCTACGTATGCTGTTGTCTTATCAGTCACACGGTTCTCGGGGAAGAGACGGCCGCCGACCTCAGTCTGGTGTGACACGTGAGCATCAGCAAACTTGAATTGAGACTTGTCAACGAAAGCGCCAGTGGTGTGAGCCACATGACGAAGACCAAAGAACATACGCTTAAGGTAAGAGACACCCTTTGAAATATAAAGCGAATCCTGACCACCGGATGGTGCGAAAGACTTGTTGAATGTGGTGTAGGACTCGTATGGAATCACGAGACCCTGAGGCGAGGAGGAAACAACACCCTGGAGCAACTTGACGTAGGTAGGGTCAAGCGAGACGAGGTCGGAGTGGATGCAGAGGTCATCAATGTTATATCGCGAGTTTGCTGCATTTGGTGCAGTGTCCTCAAAAGCAAGCACTTTGGTCGCATCGTTTGCGATTTGGACCGTGGAGCCAACAAGGCAAGCCTTCTCAAAAGCAGCCCAGCCGATGGTGATATCAATGCTGCCGAGGAAAAGCAACGGCAAAAATGTTTTGCCTCTGAACTCACCAAGGAGTTCAGCGAGGGGAATGCTCACAACGACACCACGCTTTCCGTCATTGTTGAAATTGCTTGCAAGGTAGTTCTCATCTGCGGTCATCGGATAGGAGGTGTCGTCACAAACCCAGCCCATCTGAATTGCTGCCCTTGATGCGGCGGCATCGGCGCCACCCAAAAGAGCCACGGTCGTATCAGCGGCGCCCTTCCTTGCAACCCAGCGGTTGCGGGGCACATACTTGTATGCTCCCATCGTGTTGCGCCATTGATGCTTGTAAATGTGCTCAGGGCAGGAAGCATACGCAACCATCTTAAACATTTCGCCAAAATTATCGCAGTGAGATGTCTCTACACCACCGATGGTGCACGTGATGCTCTGGATAAGCGAGGTGTAAAGGTCCTCAATGCGGATTTTTGTATTAGGAACCGAAAGGCGAAATTGCAGGACTGCTGTGCGAGGGTCAAGGAAATCAGAGGCCGACAGCCGAAAAATGGAAGTCCGGCCCTCAAGTGAGTTTACGGTAGTGCCGGTGGTCGGGTAATACTTCACCGTGCTTCGCTGTGTGATTACCGAAGACTTCTTCCCGGCCTCATATCGGAGAGCCATTGGCACGACCTCGCCGAGCATAGAATCGTTCTTATCCTGAGTGACTGACATATTGCTTTATGAAATGATACGAGATAAAAATTTATGCTCCGTAGCACTTGTATGGCGACAGTTTAGATATCTTCTTGACAAACTTCGTCGTGTTCTTGACATCCCCCACTGCTAGTTCCAGCGCGGCCTCGTAGCCCTTCTTCTCCGGAATCACTATTATCATCTCCTTCGCATCCGTTATCCGACCCCCCGTCCCCTTCCGATATGCTTGATGCTCCTTTAATATCTGCTGCTTGTAAAGCGGCATTCTCAATTGCTATATACTCTTCCAACAAATTCTTTTCACGTGTCACCCTCTCCTTCATGTCGGCCGACTTGTCAAACACAGCATCACGTTCAAGTTTGCGAACGAGTAGTCGCTGCTCTCTCCTCTGCCTCTCCTCAGCCGATAAGTGCGAGGCAGCCTGCAGGTATGCTCTCTCATCGTCATCAGCCTCCTCCTCGGCATTATGCTTGTTCCGAGTATATTGCATTGGGTGACAATTGTTTTTCACATCAAACTTCATGAAGTCTTCCAACTTTGGAATAATTAGATTTTCAAAATTGGGGTCGTGATAAAGGTGACTGAGTTGCTTTTGGAAGTCCGAGTATAATTTATTCGTCTCATTTATGGTGTCCTGCGAGTAAGCGGGCAGTCCCGAATACGTTTGGATTGACATGTATGCTATAGAAATCTACAGAGATTATTATAATCTGAAGAGATATTTATAGAGGAATGCCCCGTCGTGTAAAATTACCGAAGGCACTGGAGAGCGAGACACCACCCACCGAGCCCGAACCCGCACCCGTCACGGAGCCAGAGCCTGATGAGCGCCCACCCACACCACCAGCACCTCCGGAGCCAGAGCCTGCTCCACCGGAGCCTACACCTGAGCCCGAGCCCACTCCACCGGAGCCTACACCTGAGCCGGAGCCAGCAAAGCCAAAAAGGCCACGGAGCGAGAAGCAGTTAGCAGCATTGCAAGCAGCGAGGGAGAAGAAGGCTGCCCTCAAAGCCGAGAATGAGGCTGCTAAGGCTGCCGCGGAGCAAGAGAAGAGAGAGAAACAAGAGAAGGCAGAGAAGGAGAAGCAGGCAAAAGCCGAGGCTCGAGCCAAAGCAAGAGAGGAGGCCAAGTTAGCCAAGGCCAAGGCCGCCCCGGCAAAGGCCAAGCCAAAGCGGGTGACAATCAAGGAGAACACACAACGAGTAGATGAGGCCAAACTCGCAAGCAAGGTGGATTTCGATGCGAGGGTTGCAAGGCAGGTACAAGCCGAGTTGAGAAGGCAGAAAGCAATTGAGAGACTGGAAAAAGAGGAAGAAGCCAAAAAGGAGAACGTAGTGTATTCAATGGAGGAAATGGTACAGGAACTTCCACATGTACCGGAGCGTCCACCAATGCGGTATGAGCCTGCACCCCAGCATCCCAAGCAGAGAATGTATATGGTTGATGACACACCAGTGTACCTTCGTAAGCAGAGACCGGGAGACGAGTGGATGGATACGCTGATGAAATACGGAGGACGAATCCGCCGTTAAAATAAAATCACTTTAATCTATAAAATGACGACACTGCGAAACAAGCATTACACAGGTGATTATGACCCGTGGCTGGCCGCAGGGTTGGAGTATGGTTCGGAGCCCGTTAAGTATGATGCGCCCACCTTCCACAAGCAAGAGGCAGTCAAACTTAACTATGAGTATCCGTGGCCTTTTACGGAGAAGGTCAGCAAGAAGCCACTAAAAGACCCAGCCGAATACGTTGGTGCTAAGAAGCCTCAGGATGCATACATCAAAAGTATCATCATGAAGAGCGAATTGCAAAGGCAGAGACGAGCGGCCGAGGAGAAGGTTTATCCAATTAAGCAGCAGGAGAAACTCGAGGACCTGATGTATGCATATTTTAAGAATGAGTGGATGAACCAGACGAAGAACCAAGAGATACAATATGAGGCCTCACTGCGAACGGGAGCGGACCGCGAAGCGTATTTGCAACAGCAATATGAACTTGCAAGAATGCGGGGCGATATGAGCATTAATAACCCAGCAGTCAAGCAGGATTTATACCGACAGATGGATTTGATTAGTTATTTCACGCAACGCAATATGACCATGACCGAGACCATTGAACAAATGGGGATGAATGCATTGGATATGCTGCGAAATAGACCAACGGCACGCGGCTTCGGTCCAATTGGCGGTGGAGGATATAGTGGATACCGCATGCCCGGAGAATCCGACGAACAAGCAAGAATGCGCGAAATGATGGCGCGGATGCGGGGCAGTGGCAATATTGAGTCGCTACGAGGTACCGAAACCCAAGAGATGGTGGAAGGAGCCGTAAACGAATTAGCATTTGAAAATACAGGTATGTCATTTTTGGATGCTGTAGTGGAGGGTGCCTACCAGTCACAAGATGATGATTATGCATTTTTTGAGGACAATCCGCCACTTCCACTAGACTCACCACCACCACTCCCTCCTGACGATGAAATACCACCATATGAGGGAGAAAAGGGAGATGGGGCTGGTCCAAGCGGTGGAGGGAGACGACCGAGCGACCCACTTTCGGGAATGAGTGATGAAGTGAGACAAATTTACAAGCCAGAAGAACTAACAAAAATAGCCAGTATTGTTGCATCAATGAGGGAGTCGCCCCTTCTGATGAAAAGAATGAGGAGCACCGGAGCACCAGAGGAATTAATCAAGAGCATACAACAGACTGCTGCATCAACCGGAGTGATGGGAGGTGTTGACGACGCATACGCTCAAGTGTTGTCTGACGATATAGTGGGTGTGTTGATGGACCCGAGCACACCGGAGGATGATGTAAGAGAAGCAATACGTGACCTTAATAGCAAGGGGGTTGAACCCAGTATGTTGGCTACCTTAGTCGGAACGCTCGTAACCGGAGGCGGCAAAGACGATGCAATAGTAAAAGCACAAATAGAGCGCATAGATAGAGTGAAACGAAGCATGTATGGAATTCCTGATAACAGTCTTATCCCAAGCCTTTTGGTTGATAATCGTGCAAAGGAGACTGGACAGCAGTTGAATGCAACCGAAGACGTAGTCAGTATGAATATTTTAGGCTCTATGATTTCGGACGCTGTTGCAAAGGGTGATGCTAACAAGAAAGAGGTATCCGATGCTTTGGAGGATGTCCTATCTGAAGTAGTGAAGACGGAGAAGGATAGACTCATCATCAAATATAAGCAGATGAAAAAGGCAGATTTGCAGGAAATTGCACGAGAGAGGGGGGTTTCAACCGAAGGAAAAAAGGATGATATCATAGCAAGGATTCTACTCGGTGGTGGTAGCAGCCAGCCAAAAATCACCGATGTATTACCAGCCGAAAAACCCAAACCACCGAAGGCAGGTGGGAAGAAAGGCGGCCAACCAGCAACGAGTAAGAAATAAGAAATAAGTATATTATAAGATATGTCGCTCAAGATTGAAAAACTGACTGACAAGGACACAAAATATAAGGAGAATGAGAGCATACCGGAACCGCTCCCGAAACTCCCATTTCGTGCTTTGCTGGTGGCTTGCAGTCACTCAGGTAAGACACTCACTATTGGCAATATGTTGGCTCGTAAGGAGTTTGGATACAAGAAGATTTTAAAGGAGAATATTTTTTTATTTAGCCCTACCTATGAACTCGGTGACCCTAGTATGCACGGGGTGGAGTTAGATGAGGAGCATGTATTTAAAGATTTCGATGAGACAGCAATACAGGAGATAATGCAAGACCAAAAGGACATCATCAAACGGTACGGCAAGACTAAGGCACCCCACATCCTACTTGTATTTGACGACCTTATCGCTCATATGCCTTTAAGTAAGCAGTCACTTTTAGTTAAGTTATTCTTCTCAGCCAGGCACTGGAAAATCAGTCTCATACTAACCACTCAGTCATACAAACACACACCGAAGGCAGTGAGGTTAAATAGCAGTCACATGATGATATTCAAATGCAATAATAAAGAGAAGACGCAAATAGGTGAGGAGCAGGTGGTGGATATACCGGTATTTGATGCGGTATATGAGATAGCAACGAAAGAGCAATATTCATTTTTGTATGTGGACAATAGCAAACCAATCAGAGAGCGGTTTTATGTACGCTTCGAAGAGAGAATTATACTGGATGAGGTAGAGGAAGAAAATGATGGTAGTATGTAAATGGCAGGAGCAGTGATAGGGAAAGCAGTTGCTGCCGGAGCGAGGGCAGCATTGAGAGCGGCCATGAGCCTCGGTGGTAAACTGAGTGCGAAGCGAGCAGCCGAGTTCGCTCGACAGCAACTCACGTCAATCATTCAAAAGTTTGGCCTTAAGTTAAAAAACTTAGCCGTGAAGCAAGCACGGAACTCAGGAGTAAAAGCAGGAGGTGGGAAGTTCACTCAAAGTGAGAAGTTTATACAGGCAAACAGAGGGGCGGGGGTGACGAAGAAAGGAGTGAAAGATTTAGGTGAGGATATAGATAGCCCTCCGACAGCAGAGGAGGTGAAGAGTGAATTCGTAGGTGCGAGTTTAGGGACGAAGAAGGATTTATCGTTGGCATCATCGGTAGACGAGGGAGAGCGTTCTCGAGTGTTAGCAGAGTACGGCAGGCCGGTATCAATGGGGTGAGGGGGTGACACCATGAGGACACCAGGACACCACCATATA
>Ga0181398_1000652_pt1 | contig 10433 bp, 25 predicted proteins | sample 21SPOviralmetaG_FD_130127 | JGI IMG/M metagenome (GOLD analysis project Ga0181398, IMG submission 130127) | Marine viral communities from the oligotrophic San Pedro Time Series (SPOT) site, San Pedro Channel, CA, USA - 21 SPOT_SRF_2011-04-29 | ecosystem: Environmental > Aquatic > Marine > Strait...
ACTGATCAAGAACAGTTTATGTTGCTAGAACACATAGCATCACAAGTAGAAAATATTCAAAAAGAAATGGAAACTATGAGAAACAACAATGTCAATATTAATTATGCTATGAAAGATATTGAAAAAATTAAAGAAAATTTAGAATCGCTTAAAGATAAAGTTAGAGCTAATGGGAATCATTAATGGAACAGATGGTTATAGCTTTATTACTCCTGGTCAATAACGAAATTAAAGAAGCAAGATTACAACCAGATTTAAGCACCTGTTTATCTGGTAAAAGAAAAGCTACAAGACAGGTATCTAATAACATTGAATACAGATGTATTAAAACAAAAGCAGAATTAGAAAAAAATATAGATGGCTCATTCTCAATTAAGAAACTGATTGTAGAATGATTGATAGATTATTAGGGAATATATTTGGATGGTTTGATAAACTTAATGAAAAGTTAAATGAAGTATTAACTTTTGATTATCCAAAACCAAAACCAAGAAGAAAAAAAAAGTGTAAAGATTGTCATTGTCAATGTCATTGTAAAGCAGAGTTTCATCTGCATCATTGGGATGGTGATGTTTGTACTTGTGAGGAATGTATATGTACGAAGAAGTCAAAGAAGAAATAAAAGCCTGTGAGGGTTATGTAAATAAAATTTACAAATGCACAGAGGGATTTGATACCATCTTTTATGGTCATAAGATTACACCTGAAGATGATTATGAACATGGAATAGAATATACAAAAGCAGAGGGTGAAGCTGTTTTTGAAAAAGATTTTCAAAGAACATTAGATGCAGCAGAAAGATTAATTGCTGACAGACCAATTAATAATACAGCTAAAGAAGTTATTATTAACATGGTGTACCAAATCGGTGAGGGTGGTGTTGGCAAATTTAAGAATATGTTTAAGGCTCTTGATAATGAAGATTATGGGGAAGCTGCTTTCCAAATGCTAGACTCTTTATGGGCAAAGCAAACACCTAACAGAGCAAATAAACTTTCTAAAAAAATGCAGTCAGCAAAATTATAGGAGAACATTATGTGGTTAAGTGCAGTCAAACTAGCTTTAAATGCTGGTACTCATATCTATAAAAAAAGACAAGAAACTAAAATGGCTATGGCAGATGCTCAACATATGGCAGCTACCAAAATGGCTAAAGGTGAAACTGAATATCAAGGCAAACTTTTAGAAGCTAGACAGAATGATTACAAAGATGAATTTTGTCTTTTGATTTTAAGTTTCCCAATTATAATTTTGGCTTGGGCAGTATGGTCAGATGATCCAGCAGCTATGGACAAAGTAAATATTTTCTTTGAACATTTTGCAGCACTTCCATCATGGTTCACTAATCTCTGGATTTTAGTAGTGGCTAGTATTTTTGGAATTAAAGGCACTCAAGTATTTAGGAACAATAAAAAATAATTGATGTCAGAAAATTCAGAACTGATTAACGAATATAAAGAACAAGTTCGTATCCTCAAGCAGGAAGTAGCTGAACTGCAAGACGCAGGTAAATCTAAAGATAGTGCTAACAAAAGATGTCTACAAAAATTAGAACATTCAGCACAAGATTTAGAAGATGCTAATAAAAAAATTACAAGTTTAGAAGATGAACTTCATAAAATTAAAAAGAAAGACGATTAATGGAATTTGTATTAAATTTAATAATGTGTTCTGCTGTAGCAAACACTTGCTTGCCACCTTACAAATATCCTGATTTATTTGTTGATGGTTACTCTTGTATGATAGCTGGAAATACAGAGTCAATTCTTAAACTAGAAGAAATAGGTTATGAGGATGTAAATAAAAATAAAATTTTTATTAAGTTTATATGTAATGAAAAAGTTATTGTACCACCACCAAAACCAAAGGTTAAAGCATAATGGCAGAGTATCAAGGTAGAAAAGTTACACTCAATAAACCATTTAGATTACCAGCAGGTAAATCAAAAAAGAGTGGTGTGTATGTTCGTAATAAAAAAACAGGTAAGGTTAATAAAGTTACTTTTGGAGATCCTAATATGAAGATCCGAAAGAACAATCCTAAAGCTAGAAAAAGTTATCTTGCAAGATCAGGTGGGATTAAAACTAAAGGACAAAAAACTTTATCAGCAAATTATTGGTCAAGAAAAGCCTGGAGATAGATGGCAAAAAAACTTTGGAAAAAACCAAGTGTTATAGTTATTAACATTGGCAAGTGTAAATATTGCCAAGCCGAAATGGTAAATACAGAATCTTTCGTAGCTTTCTATGGTGGGGAAAAAGCACATTACGATTGTATGAAAAAAGATGATTTCAAAAAACTAATAGAAAAGGAAAAACAATGGCAAAAAGAAAAGGATTGTACGCAAACATCCATGCAAAAAGAAAAAGAATCAAAGCTGGTTCAGGTGAACGAATGAGAAAAGTAGGAGCTAAAGGTGCGCCAACATCAGCAAATTTTAAAAAGGCAGCAAAGACTGCAAAGAAAAGAAAAAGAAAATAACAGAATAGGTTTGGTCTTTTTAGATCAGATGTGAGTCATTTGACTTGCAGGGATAGTGGTGGGTAAAAAAATTTAAATGGTATAAAGTTTATATTGTGTTATCATTTGCTTAACATAGAGTTAATGTTTATGTGTAATAACAAATATAAAAATTATATCGACAATATATTTTTTTTTAAAAGTTCAAGTATAGTTAGTTTATTTAGGGGGTTTAATTGATTACAAATCAATTGCTCTACCAATTGAGCTACAGGGGCATTTTAAAAAACCTTATATACATAGCCGAATTGGATCGCAAGATTCTTTTCGGCTCTTTTTTTGTATCTGTATTATTCAGTTTTATAAGGAAAAATAAATTTTTTCCTCAAAATATATACCGAATCTATACCGATCAATTGCATATTTTTTTTATATTCCAGGTAGCTATGTGTAAAATGACTGATAAATATAGTCAAATGACTGTTGATAAGCTACTTAACATCAGCTATAACCTATGTATAAGTTAATGATAACTAATATAGAGGAGAGAATAATGACTACAAAAACAATTACTGTTAAGCATATACTTAATGAAACAGTAGAAAAAAAAACCTTTTCTTGTTTAGAAGAAGTACAAGCTTATGTTTATACTTTACTAGATCAGAAAGATTTGTTTGTACCATCAAAAATTCATGGAGTTTATGAAACTGCTGATTGGATATGGACATCAAAACCTGGAAGTGCTTTCAACACAAGTTTGTTACAATTTTATTTTTTTTCAAATGATGAAAAAGAAAAACTTCCAGTTGATGAGCTAGAAGAATGTCAAAAAGAAAATGAGTTAAACTATTATGGGGGTAGAGCATAATGATAAAAGCAATACATAGTGCAAACCCTGATAAACCTTTAATTGTTAAAGCATTTAAAGATAAGTTTAGTGCTACAAAAGTAACATCAGTAAAATACAATTCAAATAGAAATACTTTCTTTGCAACTTGTTTTAGAAGATTTGAAAAGCTTGGTTTAAAAGAAATGAACGCAATTGAAATAGAGGGAGTAAATACTAATGTCTAAAGAAAAACTAGAGTACAATAATATATCATCAGTTAAAATTAATGGTAAGACCAAGTATCGTTTTCAATATAAGGGTGCTGACAATAAGATTAAGTTTATCACCAATAAAAATCTAAAGACTCTAAAACCTTTAGTGGTTAAGAAGATTGAAAAAGATGGTTTCAAAATTATTGATTTTAACTTTTGGGGTATAGAGGATGCACATAAGTTGTGGCTTAATCGTCAGATTTATAAAGAAACAGTATATGGCAAACCATCTAAAAGCTGTATTAAAGATTATAATTCTATGGCTACCTATCATGTTTTGCCTTACTTTAAAAACCAAGACATTAGATTAATTGACAAGGATTTAATCAAAGATTTTGTTACACATTTAGAAAATAAAAAATCTATTAATGCAAAAACATTATCTAAAATTTTTAATGTTTTAAGTGCTATCCTGGACTATTCAGCTTCTCAAGATAAAATTCAAAGAAATGTTTGTAAGGATATGAATTTTTTATCTGACATTGTTGTAGTTGAAAAGCAGCAACCTAAATTAGATTTTAATGATTGGACTTTAGAAAAAGTTCAGCAGCTCATTAATCATGTAGAAAGAGATGATATGAAATTAATGTTTCATATTATGTTGCAGACTGCTTGTAGACCAAGTGAGATCAGAGGTTTAAATAAATCTAATTTAAAATTTAAATCTAATGTTCCCTACATAAGTATAACTAATGCAGTTAAAAGAGATCAATCTTTAGGTGCAACTAAAACTAAATCAGGTACTAGAGATTTGGCAATATCTATTAGTCTTAAAGATAAAATACTTGAACATCTAAATAGATTACCAGAAACTCAAACTAATTTGTTTCTTAATAGCAAGGGCAAATTTATGCGTTTAGAAACGATTATAAGGGCGCTAGACAGGGCAATAAAGAGTTTTGGGGTAGAACTACCCATAGAAAGAAAAAGCTATTTTTTTAGGCACTATATGGCTACCTACTGGTCATTCAAAAAGAAGTACACAGATCCTCAAGACCTGGCAAATGCTTTAGGTGATAAGGATGTAAATTTTGTGAACAGAACTTACATTAAACCTTATGCTAATACTGAAATGGAAAAAGAAAAAAGCGATTGGTTAAACAATCAGTTTAAGGATTAACATGACAATTAAAAATAATTTATATGTTTATAGAGTCAGACATGGAAGTAAAAGAATAAGAAAATATAAACTTGGTAAATTTATAGCAAATGTAAATGATACATTATTTACCAAAAGATTTTTTATAAACAAAAAAGAAGCAGAAGAATATATTAAAAAATGATGAAAAATTATTTATTAATTAATTTAGACTATGTAAAAAACAATAAAGAAAAATTTATTGAAAATGCAAATTTAGCGCACCAAAGATTTGAATTTAATTATGGAAAACCTTTTAATCAAATGTCATCTACATGGTTTTACAGATATTATAATTTATCTACATTAACTGTTGGATGTCCATTATATCATAAACTATTTATTGATTTGCAAAGAATTATAAGGAAAGAAGCAAATCATAATAAACCATTATGGTATCAATGTTGGTTAAATTTTCACAATGAAAATGAGGTTTTAAAATGGCATAATCATCCACATTGTTTGTTTCATGGTTATATAAATATAGATCCAAAAAAAACAGAAACTGAATTTGAAAATTATAAGATTACTAATAAAACTGGTTTGCTTTATATGGGTAAAGCAGGACTTTTGCACAGAGTAAATGTTTTATCACCTTTTCAAGGTAAAAGAATTACTATCGCTTTTGACGTTGTTGAAGAACAACACATAAAAAATAATATGAAAAATAATTATGATATTAATACAGGATTTATGCCTGTTTAATTATTTATACCAATACTTATCGTAGTTCTCTTTATCATAAGGAACTACATCCCACTCAATTTTTTTCTTAATACTTTTTTTAGCAAATTCTCTAGCATCTTTTTCTAAAGAAAATATATTATTACTAAAGGTGGTAAATATTTCTTTTGGTTTCCAGATTATAAAATACATAATTTAAGAGGGTAGGGAGATGACTAATAAACCTACCCTCTATACACTAACTAAAGTGGATGGTTACAAAGCACCCACAATCACTTACATCATTAGGGAATAATGATGTAATAAGCACTTGTTAAAGTTCTGATGACAGGGAGCAATCTCCATCATTGTTAGAACTATTAATAGGTGGCTTATGTTGACCTACTAATTCTGCAGCTTCACTTGTAAAATATTCAAGTGGCTTATTAAAAAATTTACTTATTTGAAGTAATATAATTGTTGATACTCCATTCTGTCCTTTCTCATATTTCTGAATCTGCTGAAATGTTTTTGGTGGATTTAAAGCATTGGCTAATTTACTTTGAGTTAATGGTGTTTTTTTTGGTGTACTCCAAAAATTTTTTGTTTCAATGTCAAAAGTTTTAATAAAAATAACATGATTTAATCTTGCTTCTTTAATTTTTTTTCCAATAGCTTTATTTAGTATTGTGTCAAATTCAGTTTTGACTACATGGTTATATGGTCTTGGCATTTCTCTCTCCTTTGTTTTGGGCAGACTCCTAGCCTACGATTTATTGCAACCTTTAAGTTAGTTAGTAATTATGTTTGTGCATAAATGAATTTAGCATCTTCATTTTCAACACTAACAATTTGCCTAAAAGTTTTGTCATACTTCTTTTTTGCAATAACTGTATGAACACATTGACGACCTTTATTTTTAATTGGTCGCATAATTTCATCATGCAATTTTTGAAGTTTGGCATATCTTCTAATTAGGCTATTACTCTTTGCTGCCATACTTGTCTGTCCCATCGTTAAGTTTAATCCTGGACTTTTCAAATTTAATATCCAGAACATTTAATTTAGCCAATTCACTTGGCTTATCTGACTTTGCAGCTTCTTCTGCATTATCAAATTTTTCTTCAAACTTGGTTTGAATTTCGTAATAACTTTCTTTAATTACTTCTTTACTCATCGTCTTAAATCCAATGTTGAATATTCTTTATTAAAATTTAATGTTGGTATTTGTGTGCTTTGTTTATCAGTCATTCTAATCTTACGATGAGCTGCCTTACCTTTTGATATTAAACCTAGCTTAAATAACTCTGCACATATTGCACCAGCTCTAGCTCTTGAGAACTGGAAGTGTTCACCAATCTCTTTATAAGTTGGAGAGAATTTATTTTGTTTTATAAAGTTACTTATAAAAGATAAGCAATCGTATTTAATTTTTGACAAATATATATGTCCATTATTATTCATGTTTGTCCTTAAATAAATTTGTGATGTTTGGTTTAGAAACATAATCAGGAGCTTTTTGCTTTGGACTATCTAATCCTTGCAAATGTAATTCTAATTTATTGGAATACCAATTAGCTTTCCTTACATCCATTAAACAAGCTTCTGCTGTACTGCCATGTTTTGCACCAAACCTCATTGTGTATTTCAAAATTTGTGAACGCAAGAAACCAACCACCTCTAATGGAGATAGTTGGCTTACGATTGCATCATAAGTCTGAATACTTTTTTGATAATGTTTTGGGTTCACATCTTCAGACATTAATATGGTATCTCCTCATTATTATTTTCTGGTTTTTTATAAACCTCTTGAACTTTGCCTGACATATCTGGAATGTTAGGATTTTTTTTTTTTCTTTCTGGATCAGTTTGAATCCAAACAGATAAATCTTTAACTTTACCATCTACATTAAGTTTTCCAGTATAATGAGGATAAGCTTTACCAGCTACATCTGTTTCTTTAGGTTTTCTTTTCCATAGACTAATTGTATTATCAAAGTCTGCCATTGTTTTTTCCTTGTTTGTTTTGTATTTGTGATTTTAGTTTTGTGTATTCTTTTTCAACTCTCAAATCCTCAATAGGATCTAATTTAATTTGGTTAAGTTCAGACTCAAATTGTTCTACATAAATCTGATAATTTTTTTCAAATTTATTTGGAGATGTTTCATCTTTAGCCATATCGTTTAATTTCTTAATACAATCGTTTGCTAATTGTGTTGTATCAACTTGAGTTATAGGTTTATCTTTGATTATTTTTTTATTATCAAAAGTTTCATCAGTTCTAATAAATTCTTCCATTTCTTCTGCTGTTGCAACTTCTGAACCCATAAACCCAGCAAAACTTAATCCTCTACCAATACTGACAGATTGTGCTTTTTCAAAATCTTTTTCTTTAATGTGCATTTGTTTTGACTCACCATTACTTATACACTTGCCATCTAATATAATGCTTGAAACAAATTTATGTGAACCTGATGATAGCTCTATACTTTCAGTTAAAATTTGTAATCTGTCTCCAAAATATCCTCTAACAAAATTAACTCTATATGGAACACCTAAATAATCTTTGTTACCTTTTACTTTTATAAAATCAGTTTTTTTAATTCCTGATTTAAATTTTGCTATTGCATCTATTAAACTTTTTTGTTTCATTTCTCTCCTTGTTTTAATTGTTTAATTTCTTCTGAAAGCTCACCATTAATTTTTTGGTGCTGCTCATTTACATCATCTAATCTTTTTATTTCATCGTTACATCTTTCAATCTCATTATCTTGAGATAAAAGTTTTGCATTTTTAAAAACCAATTTTTCAATTAATTCTGATTTATCTAAAGTTTCGTAGTGATCTATTAATTCTTTAAAGTCCATATATACCTAAAAATTTATTTTTTAAATCATCAGGAACATTCTCCCACATAAAAGTATTTTTTTTAATATCAGAAACATCTGGTACACATAACCAGGCTAACTTTTCTACATCACCATCAGCTATTTCTAATTTCTTTTGCCAAGCCACCTCATACATTGATAAAATTTTTAATGCTTGATCTAAATTTTCTTGCTTTAATTCATCACAATTATTTTCAGTAAATAATTTCCTATCACAATTACTAGCATAACTTAAAAATGGTGGTAGAGAACATGAGTGTTTATATAATGCAATTTGCATTACATCACTAAAGTATGGTCTTTGTGGAACTTTAACATTACTATAAACCCAATCATCAATTCTGTTATCTATTAATTTTTTAGCTGTTCCTTTATTAACAGGTTTTTTTAATGGACTTTCTTTAGCTGCACCAAAACAATTTTTTAAATCACCAAAATTTTTAGTACCAACCAAATCTAAATACATTAACCAATATGTTTCTACATTAGGTAGCCAGGCTGTATATTCTATTTCTGCTTTAAATGTTTGAGCTTCTAATTCTGCTAAATTAGATAAGTGATTTTGTGCTGTAGCTTTTAAATTTTTAATAATAAATTTAAATTTATATTTATCTTTATCGTTAAATGGAAAGTAAGAGTCTATTTCTTTTTGAATTTTATCGCTATTAATTACATCATCTAATGTTTCATATTGATTTGTAGATACAAATAATTGCACAACATCATGCACAATATTACCACCTTTAAAACTGGCATTGTTTAATTTACTTGTTTCTTTTGGAAATAATATTTTTTTAAATAATCTGTCTGAATGTTTAAGACAAGCTGTGCTTTTTGAAGTGTGCTGTAAACCGAATTTTGTGTAGCACTCTGCAACTTTTCTGATTCGTTTCTCCATACCTAGTATCTACACTATGTATAGCTGAAAGCAACTTAATTATCACTCAATGATAAATGATTAATAATCCCAAAATTGTGGAAATGATGAATACTCAATTCTGCTAGACCAACTTAAATCAATATTGTCAGCAAGTGTTTGAATTGTTTTTCCTGTTGATGATGATTTATCAAGAATATCATACTTACCATTACTTTTAGGTTCAATAAAACCAACCCAAATTATTCTAGTTTTTTTATCTTGAGCTATGCTAAACATATTATCAGCAGTATAACTAACTAATTTTCTTGGTTTAAATAGTCTAATCATACCACTTGATATAGGATTTTTTGAAGTTATTGCTTGATAACCATTATATCTAGTTGGTACTGCAATTTTTTTTATTTCTGATTTTTTAAACAAACCAACTTGTGCATTACTATAACTTGCACCAATAATATCTACATAAGTTGATTCACCTAAAAAAAACATTGGTGCAATATAATGATCTCCATTAGTTCTAAATTTATTAAAGTATTTAGATAAATCTCTAGCCAATTCTAAAGCTCCAAAATAATGAGGTGAGTTAGGATCTTTATTAATAAGTCTTGATATTTTAACTCTCATATTTGCATAATCTTTTTTAGGGTAAGTATCTTTTATAAAATCGTCAGTTGTTTTTTTAAATTTTTGTTTTAAAAAATCTAATCCTTGTTTTCTAAAACCATCATGTTGATCATCAGGCATATTAATAGTTTTATATATTATTTTAAATTTGTTTGTAGTCTTTTTATTTATCATAGGTTGACAATATACTTACTTGATAGTGGTTGCAACATAGTTATCAATGGTTATTAATTATGTTAAATGATTCATTTTTTAATAAATGAATTGTGAAGAATTATGAGAGAAAATGCAAGTAAAATAAGGGTTTTTTTTAATTGAAAATATTTTTTTTAATTTTAGGATTAGCTGGTGGTGATGTAGACCCTGCAATCAGTCTTATAAAAATACCTATATCCACAGAGATAAAACGAATCTCTTGTGAAGAAGCTTTTGAAAAACATACTACCTGGAAATTAAATCCTCATTACGAAGTAGGCAATAATCAGGTTTGGGGTTATCACACACACAAAGATAAGCCTGTCATCTTACATTTTTGCAAAGACAAAAAAGGGAATTGGGTAAGATGAGTCCAGAAATAGAATTAGATTTATATGAGATAACTACTGCAGCACAAACTGGTTTATTAAGAGTTACTGAAAGCATTAAATTAAACCAGGATTGGGGTCATAAATATTCTGG
>Ga0181398_1000656_pt1 | contig 10375 bp, 6 predicted proteins | sample 21SPOviralmetaG_FD_130127 | JGI IMG/M metagenome (GOLD analysis project Ga0181398, IMG submission 130127) | Marine viral communities from the oligotrophic San Pedro Time Series (SPOT) site, San Pedro Channel, CA, USA - 21 SPOT_SRF_2011-04-29 | ecosystem: Environmental > Aquatic > Marine > Strait...
AAGCATCGCCGAAAATATTACTAAAAGTATAACCACCACCAAATGCTATACCACTATCAGCTGGAAACACCATATCAAAAGCAGTTTCACTACTATCTACTGGTCCACCTGCGCCTGCTACTCTAATAATGTTTTCATCAATTTTTAATCTCTCACTACCATCAACACGAAGACTTATAAAACTACCTGCAGCTTCGTTGCCCTCATCTGCTTGAAAGAATAGATTACCATCAACACCGCTTAATTTAGAATATGGAGTTCCAGAAGCGTCAGTATCTTCTAACATAATCTGAGGACTAGATCCAGCAATATGTAACATCTGTTGAGGATTAATTGTACCAATACCAACTTCACCATTTTGATCAATTCTAAATTTTTCTGTGCCATTTATTTGAAACAGATATCTTTTACCAGAAGTATCAGTTGATGTAGTATTAAACACAGTATTACCTTGGTAAACGCTCATGTTTAAATAGTTGAGTTCGTATCCGCTGGATCCACCTCGATAAATTCTAAAACTATCTTGATGTTCGTTAGGTGGTGTAATTTGCAATTTTGCAGTTGGATCTGTTGTACCAATACCAACATTGTAGCTGTCACTAATACGCATAACTTCAGTATTATCAGAAGCAAAAGCAATTTCTCCAAATGCATCACTAGCATTAAAAATTACAGTGTCATCGTTTCTAGTTGTTGAAGCAGTTTTAATTTTTAATCCGCCTCCAGAGTCTGCACCAGAAAATGATGCGATTTGTGTATTAGCAGTACCGTTTATAACATCTAAACGAGAACCTGGATTTGATTCCCCAATACCAACATTGCCATTGGCGTCTAATTCTAGAAAACCAGTGTTTCCTAATTCTCGTATTTCTTTTGCTCTAGTTGTCATACTGGTTTCTCCGGCCATACAACATCTTGTAGACTGTTATATGTACTTGTAATATCTCTTAATTGTTGTCTATATGGTTGCCATAGTGTTCTAGTTTCTTCTGGTACATCAGGAAATTGTGTCCAGTCTGTAAGTGCAATCAATCTGTTGCGCTCTGCACGTAAATTTATTAATTCTTCATCAACTAAGTTGTCTATAGCAGTTTGTATTTCTGCCCATGTAACACCAAATTCTGCAGGGTCTGTACTTTCAATTGCGACACCTTCCGAATCACTGCCAGTAATTTTAATAAAACTTTCGTTAAATTCTGTTTCTGTAGTAGGTATACCTTGTAATTTGAAGTTTACAATACCCAAACTATCTAATGCTCTTGCTACACTCATTAATAATCTACCTCTCTTAGTTCCATATAAACTGGCGCTGTCCAACCCCAAGTTCCACTGTTGCCGCCTGAATGACAAAAATATGTGGTGTTTGACCCTTCACTACGAAAATAAAATCCAAAAGTTAGTGTTGTAGTAGCACCTGGTGTGTGACCAAAATGTATGATATGGTTTTGCATATCATTTAAATCATATCCGTTACTGGATCTAAACCATGCATGAGATCCTGATACCCGGCTACCAGCTGGTCCACCTTGATTTAATAGGGTTTTAGTAGTTCCTCCATCTGTACTGTACCAGGGATTCATAGCCATTAAAATATTACTAGCACCTTGTGGATTTATTGGAATACTAAATGTACCTAAAATTTTTGTTCCACTTGAATATCTTGGAGTAATACTAACTCTAAAATTAGAATGAGCTTCAGCCCAAGTATTAACAGGATTTATTGATGTATATAGTGTTGCTTGATTAAGTACTGTTTGTATTGTACCCTTATTACTTCTAACTGTTCCTACTACTGTAGTATTTCCATCTTTATCAACTCTAAACTTTTCTGTTGTTGCATCTGTCGCACCACCAGTGCTATTAGTTTCTACAACAAAGTCACCACCATAATTTGGATTATCTACAAAACCCATCCTACCTATTGTATTTGAATTATTCGCCCATGTTCCAAAACGTATTTTAGGTGCAGTTCCACCACCAGCAGTGCTACTTTGTAAATCTAATAAATCTTCTGCTGAACCCCCAAACGCTGAGGATAAGGTTAATTTTCTGTATGGACTTGAAGTTCCTACACCAACATTACCTGAAGTATCCACTGATACACCAAGAGCACCAGCACCCATAAGTTGCGTTTGACCATCTTGAAACATTTGTACATGATAGTTTGCAGCTGTTCCTAGTCTATAAGAACTATCACCTTGTAGCACTAGTGCAGATCCCATTACTGAGCTTGTTCCAGGTTTATCTATAAAAATTCCTGATCTACCAGAATCTGATGTCAAATGTAAGTTAGCTTCATTTCCACCATTTACATGTAGTCGTCTACTTGGGCTAGTTGTACCAATGCCAACATCGCCATTAGAATTAATAGTAGTTTTGGTATCTCCGTCTACCATAAATTTAATAGTAGAACTAGCTACTGCATTGTCTGGATCACTTTCAAATCTCAACGATGTGTTGTCCAGTGTTATTTCGCCATTGTTGCTAGTGTCAGTATCTTCAAATCTTATTTCAGGGTTTTGATAATTTAGCACCGGTGTACCAGTCATTGTACCACCTGCTAGTGGTAGTTTAGTAGCGATACTATTTGTAACAGTTGTGCTAAAATTAGCATCATCACCAAGTGCCGCTGCCAGTTCATTGAGAGTGTCTAATGTAGTGGGTGCGCTGTCTACTATTCCTGCTACCGCTGTACTAATTTGTGTATTTGTTTCAGTTTTTGTGTATGTATCTGTTTTAAGATAAAAAGCATCATTTGTCAATAGTTCATATACTTGAATATCTACAACATCTCCACTTGCCAAATTGTCTACAAATGTTACACTAGTTCCAGTTGTAGCAACATAATCATTAGATGCGCCTTCTACTTGTTTGACACCATTTACGTACACTTCTACATTTTGATTGCCGCCTGTGGCATACGATAATGTTTCACTGTTATCATCAGCACCACTAACAGCATTTGTACTGGATGTAATACTATATGTATATTTTTCAAAAGTAGCATTAGCATTAGAGCTTCCGCCTCCGCCGCCCCCGCCGCCTCCGGCTGGTACTGCATCAACAAACGCACTGCCTGTGTATATTTTTAATTTTTGGTTTAAACTATCAAAGAAGAAACTACCCTGTGCAGGTGTTCCGCTATAACTTGTTCCATACTGTACTGTTGCATTATTAACTGTGCCTGTTAAACTTCCACCTAATGATTCTGCTTGAACTCTTGCACTAGTATAATATAAGTTTGTGCCTTCAGTTAAATTACTAGTGGATTTACTACTTAGGTCTAAATTTGCACCAGCTTGTAGTGCAATACGTGCATCTGCTCTAGCATTTGTATAATATAAATTTGTACCTTCAGCAACATCTGTGGTTGATTTTGTACCTAACCATGTGTCTGCTGTACTAGTAAAATCTGCTGTTGCTAATTTAGTAGCAATACTATTGGTTACCGTTGTACTAAAGTTTGCGTCATCACCCAATGCCGCTGCTAATTCATTTAGGGTATCTAATGTGCCTGGTGCCGCATCTACTAGTGCATCAACTTTAAGTTGAGCTCTTGCATCTGCACGTGCATCTGTAAAAAATAAATTAGTGCTTCCTTCAGTTAAGTCATCTGAGTTAGTGGTACCAGCCTGTTGCCATGCACTGCCATCCCAGATATAAAGTATGTTTAAATCAGTTGCAAATGCCTGGTCACCTGCATTATTTCCTGTAAGTGGTAAATATGTACTGTCGTCATAAACATTAACTTTGGCAACAACAGCTGATCCATCTTCAACAACCAGTTCAGCTGTACCTGCAACCTCTCGTATTTTATTCTCAAAGCTGGGCGTGTTCTCTACATAAGTTGCTAAGTCTTGTGGCACAAATGCTGAAGAACTTGCATCATAAACAAGACACATCTGATTAACCAAACTTGGAATAGGACGTATCTCAACTGGAGTTTTATGTCCTTCTTGTGTATGTTGTGCATAAATTACATAGTTGCCATTAATGTTTGTTTCAACAGCTAACTCTTTTATAGTTATAGATCCTCGCATTACACTATGGTTACCACATTGATAGTAAAGTGTATCTGGTGCATTACTTGGAACTGTAAATGTTATAGTACCGCTATCTGTTCTGCTTCCAGTGACACCAGTTGTGTATTCACCAAAATATGTACCAGCACTAAAGTTTGTGCCATTATCAGTAGTAAAATAAAATGGGTGTCCAGTGGCACTGATGTTTATAGTATATGTACCGCCTTTGTAAAACGGACCTAAGTTGGGATTATCGCCTTCTGCACTGCCACTAAAAGTATATGCTCCGCTTGAATTGTTTGCCACAGTATATGCTACATTTGGTGCTGTTAATGTAGGTGGTGTTACAGTTGCAGGAACAGCCAAACTAATACGTTGTACGTTTGTTGCAGTACCGCCATTTATACTTGGATGTGTATCACTAATTGGACCTGTACTTGTTGCCCAACTTACTAGGTTATCAGTTCCAGCACCATCTATCCACTTAAAGTAAAGCGAATGTGTTTGTGTCATATTTGCATGAGTAGTATATGCTGCAAAATTATTAACAGTATAAGTACCCTGTTTATAGATAGGTACTTGCACTTCTGGTGAATTTGTAATTGTTCTTCTAGCGTAGGGTAATGTACTCTGTTCCCAAGTCCATAACCAAGCTGTATCCTGTCCAGCGGCAGGAGCCGCTACTTGTATTTCCAAGACTTCAGGAGCAATATTTAGATCAGTATTAGGAATACCATCTATGTTACTTGCGTCTATGTTAAGACCAGTAACTGTACCGTTTGCATTAACTGTAAGTGTTTTGGCTAATTGTGCTAGTTCTAGATTGCGACTCATGTATAATAATCCTATAGTTATTACACTTATTTATCGATTAACTTGGCTTTGGATACTTAGTTTTAATTGGGTCTACAATATCAGCCTTCCAGTACTTAATGTACCTGGTATACTAATATTACCTGAATTATCTAAAACTAATGCATCAGTGCTTGCATCTTCGTGTCTAATGTTTTCTACTAATAATCTACTCATGTTTCAAGTTCCCAATGATCTTCTACAAACACAAAATTCCAGCTTTGTCCACTAATACTATCAGTTAGTGTATGAGTATCATTATCAACTGGATTTGTATCAAATACAATACTTCCGTTCATCCACATTAAAGCATACCTGTCTGTTGCATATTCTAGTGTACAATTATTTGTTTCGTCTGTCATTTTTTATCCTAAGTATGTGTAATATTTGATGGTGTACCATAATAACATTTTATAGTTAATGTACTATGGGCATAACTACCACTGCCATAATTTTCATCTATATGTAATCTTCCATTTGGACTACCACCACCGCTTCCGCTATGATCAGTTGCACTAATATTTAAACCTAAAGCCCAGGTATTACCACTGTCATGATAAGCTGTCCAAGTATGTGTAGTATGGTTGTTGGCCCACTTGCCTTTAATAAGTCTGTGAATATCTGATCCACCATTTGTTTGGTGACTTGTATAAGTTACTTCAGCCATAAAATAACTTGCACAATACAAATATGTGTCGTGGTCTGCATTACCACTCCAAGTATACTGGTATTCTGTATACGCTGGAGTTTGTTTAACTATACCGCCACCAAATCCTGTACCACTATTTTGAAATGATTGGTCACTGTCTAATCTAATTGCACCATCTATATGCAAATGACGTGCTGGACTTGTAACATTAATACCAACATTGCCGTTGTCCATTAGTGTCAATTTTGCATTGGATAGTGTAGCTTCACTACTATCATTAATTGCATTCATTAAAAAATGGAATTTACCTCTGGAATAACCTTGGCCGTTTCCTTCTACTACAAGAGCCATTTTATTTCTACTACCATATCCTTCAGGATCAAACCCAATTCCTGCCGCATAATTTGCCACGTGGTTTGTTCCACCAACACTAATTGGATAATGAACACTAGTAGTTGATGTGGATGACTCTTTTACTTGTAATTTTTGTTGTGGACCTGAAGTACCAATACCAACATTACCATCATATCGAACTGTAAACAAATCTCCTAGATAATTTGTACCACTAGTCATTTCCCCTACAGCAAACAATGCGCCAGTTGAACTTGCGTCTGCTGGCCCAAATGCTCTTACACCATACTCGTTTGAAATGCTAAACCCTGTTCTTGAATTGCCATTTTGTCTAAGCAATAATACTTGTTGAGCGGGATTGGTAACTCCAAAATCCAAAGGTGCCTGTGGATCTGTCTCATTAATACCAACATTGCCTGAAATCCAAGCACCTCCATTTACTTCAAAGGCTTGAGTAAGACTGCTAGATCCTCTATTAATTCCTAATTTGCCAGGTTCAATAGTAAGAATAGTAGCATCATTTGTATGATCATAAATTAACATAGCATCTGAATTCCAACCGATACCATTATAAATTCTATAATTTATAGCACCTGAAGTACCAGATTTAAAATCTATATATTGAGTAGCACCAGTATCAAGTTTAATATTTCCCGAAACTTCTAATTTTTCAGCTGGGTTAGTTTCCCCAATACCAACGTTGCCGCTGTTTGTTATGACCATTTTATCTGAACCACCATACTGAAAATGTAATGGATCGTCAGCTGACGAAAATACACCCAATATATCCCAATATGTACTATCTGCTTGTAGTCTTGCAAAAGGATTGTTACCTGCACCTGCTGTTTTAATGGTTAAGTTAGGATTGCCTGATGCAACATTTATAAACATATTACCGTTTACTTCTAGTGTTTCTCCAGGTGATGTTGTTCCTATGCCAACCCTGTTGTTGTCAGCGTCTACAAAAAATGTGTTTGTGTCAATGGTAACATCACCATCAGCATTGGTTACCAATACTCCAACAATTCCGTTATCACCATCTAATACTAAGGCCATTAATTATCTCCCGGCTTTGGATTTGCATCTTTTACTGCTTTTAATGCTGTAAAAAATTCACCATTTTGATCTAGGGTTCCGTTTTCAATATCATGAAACAGTTTATCTAGTTGTTCGCCAATTTCAGGAAATTGCATTCTACGATGTCCTGCATACAAATCTCTATATTCAATATCGTCAGTTACTTCATTTCCATCATCTAGCCATTCTTGTATACGTGTCCACTTATCTGTACCATCATCAGTCTGTGGCACAATCCAAAAAAGTTCATCTTCTTCACTTAGATGTACAATGTAATTAACACGATCAGTATGTATATCTATTTTATTAATCATTTTTATACCTTCCAAACACTAATGTAAGCACCTGCACTATTAGGCACTGCCTCGGCTCTTATTTGTAATTGTAATTGTCCATAATCAGTCCCATCTCCCCAAACCCTAACTTGGATATGGTGACCTGCTGAGCAACCAGTGTGATGCGATACTTGTATAGGTAATGCATTTTGTTGATTTGCACCTTGTGCGCTTGTTGCATAAGAACCACCTTGGTAACCAATGTGAGCATTAGCACTTAACTGTGGCATGTGTCCAGTTACAGTGTGATGATAACCTCGATTAACATTACCACTGGTCCAGTAAATCAGATATATAAATCCTTGACCGCCATCACCCCTAGGAGTACCATAGTTGTTAACATTAAAATTTGTAATATTATAAAATGTATTTGCACTACAGCCCCCAGTAAATCCACCTGTAACCGTTTGCCATTTTATAACAGGCTCATATTTACTTGGCTGTAAAGCACTAGGAATTGATATACCACTTGTGTTAATATAAAATGGAGTACTATTTACTGTTGTACCGTCATCTGCCATTGATTGAATATGAAAATCGCCTGCAGTGGCTTGAGATGCAGCTAATCTAACTTTTTTCTTACCTGATGCTTGACTATTTGCATTTAATGTAATTGTAGGTGCACCAGCTGATACTTGGAAATTACTATTAGCAAGTGAAGCTATTTCACTTCCACCAATCTCAAAATGTATATTTCCACTAGCAGCATTAAGTCCTAAATTACCAGAAGTACCTCTTATCCAGTTTGCTGTATTTGTTCCTGGTGTTCCTTCACTTCCCAAAGTAAGTCTTATTTGACTATCAGATGTTAAATCAAGGTATCCTGTCTCTTGCAGTAGCATTTTTGTTGACCATGTTATTGTTGAATCAGCGGCATCTGACACTGCTGTTTCCCACACATGATCCCCACCGTTTTGATAGTATCTAAGTGCATAATCATTAGTTAAACGTAGGTATGCACTACCGTTATAAAGCCAGTTATTACCTAACTGAGTAGAAGCAGATGTTGTTCCAACAAATCCGGTAGCTCCTAATCTTACTCTTCCATCAAATACGGCACTCCAATTATCTAGATCTGATGTACCAATGCCAACTGTACCTATAGAATCAATTGTTAATCTTCTAGTTGCAGTTCCACCTTGGGGCCTAGTTTCAAAACCTATACCGCCCCATGATGCACCTTCTGCCGCTCCTTGAATTCCAGAAAAAGGATTTAATGCACTAGATGCGCCTGTTGCAAATCTAATAGAACCACCATTTCCATTTGCAGTTGTTGTATCAGTAATAACTAGGTGCCCCCAGTTATTATCATTTACATTGTTGCCTTCAATGAGTGCTACTGTACCATATGGAGATCCACTTGACCAACCAGTATCTTTAATATGTGACTTTGCAAAAGGATTCGTTGTACCAATACCAACGTTACCGTCAGCCATCACACGCATCTTTTCACTATAGCCTCCGGCTCCTCTGGTATTGATTGCCAAGTCACCATAAAATGAACTATGATTTGTGTTAATAGAATTTATTGAAACTGCTTCTCCTGCACTTGCGGTTTCAAAACTAAGTTTGGTTACATTGTTTGCTGTGCTATCAGTATTCTGAATAGCAAGGTTTGGACCTGCTCCACCTATTGTTGTAGAAGCATTACCGCCTTTAATTAAAACTGCTCTGCCATCAGTTCCATTATTAACTACACCTGTAACTTGCAAAGCAAAGTTATTAGATACAGGAGTTTGATTTATACCTACACGACTTCCAGTACTTAATGTACCTGGTACACTAATATTACCTGCACTATCTAAAACTAATGCATCAGTGCTTGCATCTTCGTGTCTAATGTTTTCTACTAATAACCTACTCATAATTCTAATTTCCCGATTCTAATGCAGTTATTCTTGCTTCTAATTCTTGTATAGTTTTTACTAACAGTGGTACTAGTTTAGCAGGATCCACACTTTGATACTTGGGATCACCTTCATTTATCTTTGGATTATCTGCCGCACCTTCTTCGTCATATACTTCGTCTTTAGTACCTGTAGTAGATATAGGAACTATTGCACCTACTTCGTGAGCTATAAATCCTTCAGAACTCTCTCCTGAGTTTATCCAATCAAAAGTAACTGGGTTTAACTGTTTAAGTCTTTCTGTTGCCCCTGTCATGGGAACAACATTTTCTTTCAATCTGTAATCTGAAGCTGAAACATAGCTGGTTACATTAGTGCTAGAGATACTAATACCACCACAATAAGTTCCATTATTGTAAAATGTACTTAAAGTTCCGTTGGCCGAAGCAACACCGTGGTTTGTTATCCAATAGTTAGATGTACCTGTACAAGAAACATAATGACCATTTGCGCCATTAGCGTATGTAGTAACACCTTGACCATCTGCAACGCCTGATGGACTAAAAACAACTCTTCCGTGATGGGTCATAGCTACTCGGAGTACTGGTCCTGCACCTTGATTGGTGTAAAACAGCATTTCGCCTACATTTCCAGCAGGTTTATTAAAAACAATTTTACTTGATTGGAAATTATAGACACCATTCCAAGCACCTATTGTACCTTCGTTACCGTTTGCACTTTGTCCTAGGAATTGAATATTTCTGTTGTCATCTGATCCGAATAATATACTTGTATTAGCAGGTATATTTCCGCCGCCTGTCCCGCCGCCAATACTTAACTTACCGTAACCATAAGGTACACCAATGCCAATATTACCATCTGTTGCAACATTAAGAGGATTGCTCCATGCGCTTCCGTTCCAATGATGAAGTCCAAAAGTTGTACTTGCTGCTGTATTAGGAGCAGACTGTCCTCCTGTTGAGCCATAAGCCCATGCAGTGCCACCTGAACCATTTTGTTGATTGTAGCTACCTGCAGTTGTAGAATAAAAAGCAGTACTGCCTTGGGCACTTGTAGATTCTACAGTACCTGCTACAGTAAGTTTTTGTCCAGGATTAGTTGTACCAATGCCAACATTACCGCCATTTTTTACATGAATTGAAGGTGTTCCATTATTACTTAGAGCGATTGCATTTGAACCAGCATTGTACCAACCTGTACCAGTATCACCTACACTAAAAG
>Ga0181398_1000661_pt1 | contig 10352 bp, 11 predicted proteins | sample 21SPOviralmetaG_FD_130127 | JGI IMG/M metagenome (GOLD analysis project Ga0181398, IMG submission 130127) | Marine viral communities from the oligotrophic San Pedro Time Series (SPOT) site, San Pedro Channel, CA, USA - 21 SPOT_SRF_2011-04-29 | ecosystem: Environmental > Aquatic > Marine > Strait...
ATCATTACCAGATAAATGTTTTGGTAAATAACATAAATATTGTACTAATCTTTCTTCTGTACAAGTTGGAGTTCCACAAGTATTTTGATGAAATAATCTAGAATCCCATATTACTAAATCACCAGCTTTTACATCTAAAATTTCTTCCTTATCTTTATGAAAATTATTTAAATAAGATTCATCAATTATATTCCAATCACTTGAGTTATCTATATTCATATAATTAAAATAATGTTCATGATATTTATGTGTACCTTTATATAGTTTTAATGTCCTTTCAGAATTATTAGTTAAACTTAAAAATGATTGGTAACAATGTACACCCTTTTTTTGACCAGATTGATCAGTATGTATCCAATAATTTGGCTCTCCTTCATATTCTTTTGGATAATAACAACATCCATCAAAAGAACATACTAATTCATTAGTATTCCATATTTCTTTAAAAATATTTAAAATTTTTGGATTAGTTCTAGCTAACCATGCAAAACGTTGATGGGCTACTTGAAAAAATTTAAATATTCCATTATGATGAAGAACATTATGATAATAGTCTAAATTTTCAATGCTGGCTCGCCATTTATTAAACTCTTCCCAATATTCTAAAATCTCTAATTCATTATAAACATTAGGAATAATAGTATAACCATTATTTTTTAAATTATTAATATAGTCTTCGGTGTTATTATTTTTTAATAATTGTGAATTTTCTAATAAATTATTATTTATTGAATAATTATTAAATATTTCTCCATAAGTTGGTACTTCATTTTGATCATTATCTGAATTAGATAATAAAGTAGAAGTAAATTTTTCATTTTTTAATATATTATCTTTTTTATTCTTGTCCTCAACATTAGACTCATAGTTGAGTAAACTATTAAAATAATTAGCTAGTCCCGAAAACATTATAATTTATTTATTAAAATTAGCTTTAAATTAATTATTTTAAATTCTAAATTTATATAGGTAATAGTTTCACATTATTATTTTCATATAAAATTTCTAATTGTATAGAGAAACTATAATCACATTTATTATTATCTAAAAGATTACCAAATTTATCATATAATTTAACTTGAATTTTAGACAAATTAATAGGTCCATTATATGTTCTTTTTGTAGTTGAATTTCTCTCATTTTCATTAGAATTAATATATAAATCATTATTTCCATCTACTGAAAATTTTGATAATATATGATCATCTAATGATGTTTTATCAAAACAAATAATATTTGTTTCATTATAATTATATTGATAATCATTAATAGCTAAATAAATTGTATCTATTGGATAAAAATTTATAAATGTTTCAGAATTTAAACTACTATTTGGAGAGATATTATCATAACGTGCACTTCTAAAACCTAATATCCAGCCTAAACTATTTAAAAAATTAGTACTATCATTTTCTTGATAAAAAATAATAGAAATAATTTCAAGTGAATTGGTTATATTAAATGCAGTATAAGAATTATCAGCAATTGATTTAAATTTTATATCCAAATTAACACCATTAGCATTATTATAACTAGTCAATTCGGTTTTTATTGCAGATAATAAATTATTATTTGCAGCTTGAATATCAAGTTCTATTAGAGTTTTTGTAGTACCCTTTTCAATATAAAAAAAATTATTTCGTTGATTAATTAGTAACCATGTATTTTTTAATTCAATTGAATTAAGATTTATAGAAACAACATTATTAAAAATTTTAGGTAAATTATATGAAAAATTATTAGGACTAGATTTATAATAATTATTTCTAAACTGACTATTAATATGTAAATTAGTAATTTTAGTTATTCGCTTAATAGAATTTATTGTACCCGGTACAATTGGATTATCAAAATTATTATAAATTTTATTCTGAATTGCTTCTGCTATTTTATTATATTGTTCATTATCATTTATATTATTAATTTTTTCTCTCGCAGTTAATTCATTATTAAATTCCAAATTAGGAAGATTATATTTAGAATTATCATTAGATAAAAGAATTTGTATAATATTTTTAGGATTAATATGTTCAAAATTTTCAATATTTTTAATCTTTATTATTAACTCATTTGCATTATCTTCATTAAATAAAAAATTATTATCATTTACTTGTTTAAACTCTTTATATTTGGTAATAACATTTAATATAACAAATATTTTTCGCAATAAATTTATAAAGCATTGAGAGAATTTATGACTATTTAAATTAAATTCTTGAAGAGTACTAAATAAATTCGAATTATCTTCATAATTCAAATTAGGTGATATATTAAAAATATTTATCATTTCTTTAAATTCATAATTGTCGATATTTAAATCTATAGTATCAGATTCAAAATTTATTTCATCTTCTATTATAAAAATTTCTTCATTATTATTATTTTCTCTCTTAATAGAATTCATTAAAATATAAATATTTTTTATAATTTTAAATTAAATATAAATATTAAATTATAAAAAAAATTGTTATTTAATATTTGTATTTAATAATGAATACTGATACTCCCGAACAATATGACAATTTATCAAAACCAATTGGATCATATTCTAGTTATATTGCTAGAAAAGTAACAATAGAAAATTTAAATACCATAACTAAATGTGATTATGCTAAAAATTATAATTTTAGATTTAAGAATTCTAAACTAATTTATTCTAATAATTATCAAGATATAAATAATTTAAAAACTTATGTTAGACAATGTAACCTAAGTAAAAATGATTTTCAATTAAAATTAACTCTCAAACCAATATAATTTTACTTACATCTATTATAACTTTTAAAAGGGCAATTTGATACAATATGATCTACACCTCTAACATTACAGATTAGACATCGATGTTCATAAGTTTTATGAAATCCATTACAAATTGTGCATCTAAACGGACAATTATTATGATTATGATTTTTATAATCATAACATATTGTACAAAAATTTATATCTTTAATTTTAATTAAATGAGTATCCATTAATTAATTTATTTAAATAATATTATTTAAATTAGTATAAAAGAATAATTTAATTTAAAATTTTATTTATAATATATTATTTTTATTTATAATAAATATAATAATTTCATTTGGAAGTTTTGAAAAATAGGTATTTTTTAATAAATTATTATACAGATTTGTTAAATATTTATATCCTAATTTAGAAGTAAACTTTTCTATAAATTCTATTTCTAAATATTCTATTAGTATATTATCAATTCTATAATTAGGATACCAATTTGATTGACAAGTAATACTATTACAACAAAAACACAATGAAGAATTCATTTTTAAAAATTTACATTCAAACTGATATTGATTTTCAAAAAAAAAAATTAATGCTACTTTATCTAATATTCTTATTTTATCATATAAATTATTTATATGCTTTAAATAATTTACAGAAGATTTTAATCTAAAATTATTAATATTATATGGTTTAAATGGATAGTCTGGAGGGATAGATAATTCTAAATAAAATTTATTATCTTTTAATATATTTAAATTATACACTTCTTCGTATATACTATTTGTTTTATATTTACTAATTAGAGTAATATTCAAATCATTAAAAAAAATTTTTAATTCTAAACATATATTATCTATATATTTTTTATCATTAAAATTTTCAATCTCTTTATTTACTCGTTTTATACAAATTGGTAATCTAGTTTGACAAATCATTAATATAGTTTATATTAATTTTTCTAATTTTATTTTTTAAATTCTATTTTAATTTGATTATTTACTTTTCTACAAGTACACTCATTTGATATTGAAATATAACAAACATCTTTTCTATTAATTGAATTAATAAATGTTTCTATGCCTTTACTCGATGGACAATTTTTATCATATTTATAGAAAATTTTCATAAATGCAATTCTCCAAAAACATAAAGGATGTTTAATATATTCCTCTTCTAACTCAAATTTACAACTACTTTCAAAAATTTGTACTTTAGATAAGAAGGGATCTATAATTTTTTCCATAATTAATCCGTTCCATTCAGAAGATTGTCTGCTTAAATTTAATAAATTTTCTTTAACATTTGGAGTAAATGTATTTTCTAATAAAGGACTAATTTTATTTCTGTATTTTCCACGAACTGACCATAATGGTGTTGTATCTTTAAAATATGGTACTTGATATTTATTACCAAATTCATAAATCGAACTTTTAAAGTATGATAATAGTGGACGCATAATTGAAACATCTTCAATTACAGTAGTATTACGAATTACTGATAAATCAAGAATAAATCTTCCTCGGCATACATTAGCAAATATATTTTCTACAATGTCATCTTTATGATGTGCTAATAAAATATAAGGTAATTGTTCACTAGCTAATACTTCTTTATAAAAGGCGAAGCGAATTTTTTTAGATTCGATTTCATAATCTAAACGTTTTGTTGTTGCACGTTTAAGTTCAGTAATTTCTTTAATATATAATTTTATATTATTATATTCACACCAAATTTGCAAAAATTCTTGTTCTTTGGTAGTTTCTGGTCGATTATTATAATTAATGTGAGCACCAATAACTTCATAACCTAATTTTTTTAAAATTGTAATTAATACCATTGAATCAATACCTCCTGATAATGATATAATTAAGCATTTTTGATCTTTTAAATAAATATCACAAAATTTTCTAACTGCTTTAATTAATTTATTGTTATGATCAATATCCTGTTCTTTAATTTTTGAAGTAATAGTTGGTATAAATTCTAAAATATTTTTATATTTATTTAAATCATAATCACTTACTGAAGCATACAGATAATAATATAAATAATTATATAATGTATATAACACCATTATTTATAAAATATATTTTATAGTTTAAACTGTTTTATAATATATTTTATTTCAATTTTGTTTTTAATAAAAAAAATTTATTTATTTATAACGATTAAATTAGATGAATTATTTACTGTTTCGAAAATTTTTTTTGCAGTTATTTTATTATTATTATTAATTTTTTGATATAATAATTCATAATCTAAATTTGGGAAAGCATTTAAAAGAGTTTTTTTTGCTTTTTCTAAATTTTGCTTACTTAATGTAAAATTACAATTTCTATCAAAATGTTTTATAATATGAAGAATGTGAAGATAAATAGTATTTTTATTTATATTAACCTGAACTTTATTTTCTGTTTTTAAATCTTGATAGACTTCTTTTAATTTGTTAATTATATCATCAGCATTTTCGCCAAATATACCAATTGTTTTTTTAAACATATCTATATCTTCATTTAAAGTTTTTGCCACTAACTCTAATTCGTCAATATTTCCTTCTAATTCATCTATATTTTCTTTTAGTTCTTCATTATTTTCTTTTAATTCATTATTTTCTTCTTTTAATACATTTACTGAACTTTGTAAACTTGCTCTAAGTCTCATTCTTTTTATTGAACAAAGAGAGATTCCAGAAAATATTCCAGATAATAAATATCCTATTGCTGTTATATTATCAATTATAAACCAAGATATTGCTCCTATTCCTAATCCACCCACTGTAAATATAATTAAAATCATATCTGTAATTTTATTGCATGCATTAGTATGAAATAAACTTCCAGTCATTATACTATACATTGTAATAGACGGTATACTAGTAGTTTTTTCTATTTTATTTTCATCATTAGATGTAGATTCTATTGTTGGTGTTATTTCATTATTTGACATTTTATATATTATTAATATAATATAATTTATAAATTATAGGTTTAACACTATAAGTTTTAAATTTAAATATATTTTTTAAATTATATTATATTAATGTGTGGAATTGCTGGTATAATAAGCAAAAATAATAATAATATTGAAAAAGATATAATTCCAGAATTATATCAAACACTTTTTAATTTACAACATCGTGGACAAAATTCAAGTGGATTTATTGTATTTTCTAGTAAGTCAAAAATTACTAATAAATCAAAAAAGTTCGGATTAGTTGATTCTCATTTATCTGAACTATCTGAGTTAAAAGGGAATATGGGGATTGCACACACTAGATATCCAACTAGTGGTGAAACAACTAAAAAAGAAATACAGCCATTTTTTATTTCAAAACCATTTGGTATTTCATTAGTTCATAATGGAAATTTAATTAATAAAGAATATTTATGTAAATTTTTAATTAATAATAATGGATATAATAATGAAATTTATAGTTCATCCGATAGTGAAATTATATTAAATTTATTTTATCTCTTTATAGAAAAAAACTTTAATAAATTAACAGATGAAATTATTGTAAATGCAATAAGAAGAATATATAATATTTGTATTGGAAGTTACTCAGTATTAATAATGATAAATGATTATGGACTTATTGCTTTTCGGGATATGAATGGAATTCGTCCTCTTGTTTATGCAAATATTAATAATAAAAATAATAATTATATTCAATTTGCCTCTGAAACTATTGCTTTAGATAGTATCAATTATAAAAATCTAAGTAATGGAATGATAATGATAGTAAATAATAATTTACAAATTAATAAATATAAAAATAATCAATATTGTGGTCCTTTAGATAATGCTAAATATTTAAAACCATGTTTATTTGAATATATATATTTTGCACGACCAGAATCATATATTAACGATATATTAGTTTATAGTTTTAGAGAAAAAATAGGTGAAAAAATAATTGAAATAATTGATAAAGAAATTCTTTCGGAAATTGAAATTATAGTACCAGTTCCACAAACTAGTTTAATATCAGCAACTGCATTGTCAAATAAGTTAATGAAACCTATGAAACACGCAATTATTAAAAATCGTTATACACATCGTACATTTATAAATAAAGATGATGAAATTATAAAAAATATAAAAAAAATCAAAATTATAAAAGAACTAGTAGAAAATAAAACTATATTAATTGTAGATGACTCAATAGTAAGAGGTAATACATCTCGATATATAATAGAAGAATTAAGGAAAGCAGGAGTAAATAAAATATATTTTATTAGTTGTTGTCCTCCAATTAAAAACCCAAATATTTATGGAATAGCTATTCCTACTTATAAAGAATTAATAGCATATAATAAATCAATTAATGAAATTAAAGAAACTCTTAAAGTAGATAAATTATTTTACATGCCATTCTCTATTTTGATAGATACTTTGCGCGAACTTAACCCAAAAATTAAACAATATGAAGATTCTGTTTTTACAGGAAATTATAATTTATAATTTTTTTCTTTAATATATATTTTATTTGAATATAATTTAAAATATAAGATATTATTATATTAATGGTTGATTTTACATCATTTTATAAAGAATTAGAACTTGATAATAATGCGTCTGATGATAATGTTAAAAAAGCATATAAAAAATTAGCAATGAAATATCATCCTGATAAAAATGTAGAAAATAAAGAAGAAGCGGAAAAAAAGTTTAAAAAAATAAGTGAAGCTTATCAAATATTATGTGATAAAGAAAAATATATTAGAGAGAATAGAGGCCAAATGCCTCAATCAAGGGGGATGCCATCTGGATTTGGATTTATTAATCCAGATGAATTATTTAAACAATTTTTTGAGATGAATGTCGGTGGAGGAGGTATGAATATAAACATTAATGGTATGGGAATGCCTATGGGCGGAACTGTAATGAGAAGTTCAAGCACACGATTTGAAAATGGAAAAAAAATAGAAACTATTACTGAAGTTATAAACGGAGTGCAAAGACAACGAGTAATTGTAACTGAGAATAATCAACCAAATGTTGGTTTTAGAATAGGAGGAGGAAGTAAAATGCATTATATTAATTTTATGTAAATAAATACTAAATTAATAATAAAAATAATATAATATTAAATTATATTATTTTTATTATTATGGATAATAAAAAAATAAATAATTCAAATGATTTAAAATTTAATAATAATCAAATTGCACTTTTAAATAATCTATTATTTAAGAAAAAAAATTATTTAGAAAACAATATTATTAATGATAGTATATATAATCAACCAAACAATAAATGTTTACAACCACCGCCTGTTGTTCGACAAAATGCTTTTTATATAATTTTATGATTATATTATAAATATTATCATTTATAATAATAAAAATATATAATTATAATTTTTTGCTGAAAGCATAATTTTACAAAAAAGTGGTTTTAGACCATAATGCTCTCGTTTCGAAAAATAAAATATCCAAAAAAAAATTTATGCTCCCAAGGTATTTTTTAAAAGGTCGGGGCGATTTTCAAAATTGGACATGCCCCGGAATGTCCAATTTTGTAAAACAGGTTTGTAGCCCCCCAAAAAAATGACAATTTACTGCATAATGCTTTATTTTTGGTTTTTTAATATAAAAAGTTTGTTACTGACTTTTAAAAATATTATGTAATAATTAAAATATAAAGCGATATTATATTATCCATTTATGGATATTATGGATAATAAAAATCGCAAAGAAAATTTATTTCAATATAAATGCGAAAAATGTCAATACCAAACAAGTAACAAATTTGATTTTAATAAACATTTAGGTACGACGAAACATAAAATGAATATTAAAAAATCGCAAATATCGCAAGAAATAAATTTTATATGTGATTGTGGTAAGGAATATAAATATAAATCAGGTCTATCAAAGCACAAGAAAAAATGTAATTTTATTGTAGATATAAATTCAGATATGTTATTAAGTCATGATACTGATATTGACAATAAGATAATAAATAATTTTATTAAACAAAATAATGAAATAAAAGATATTTTGTTAAAAGAAAATCAAGAAATTAAGAAAGAGAATGAGGAGATTAAGAATACATTAATTAAAGAAAACCAAGAACTTAGGCAACAAATAACTGAGTTAATTCCAAAAGTTGGAAATAATAATAATACAAATAATACAATAAATCAAAAATTTAATATAAATGTATTTTTAAATGAAAAATGTAAAGATGCTATAAGTATGAATGAATTTGTACATCAAATAGAAGTATCATTAAAAAATTTATTAACAACCAAAGATAAAGGTTTGGGTATAGGATTAAGTGAAATAATAAATGAGAATATTAATAAATTATCAATCTATGAGAGACCAATACATTGTACAGATAAGAAGAGAGAAACATTGTATATAAAAAATGACACTTGGGAAAAAGATAAAGATAAAGAAAAGACTAAAAATATGTTAAAAGGTATACAATCAAAACAATTTAAATCTATGCAAAAATGGATAAAAGTACATCCAAATTATATGAACGATGATAAATTAAAACATGAATATATGTTACTAGTAAATAAATGTTCCTCGAGTTTAAACGATCATGAAAAGAAAATATTAAAGAATGTTTGTGATAATATTTATGTTAATGAAGATAATAATTTAATAGATTAAATAATTATAAAGTATATTTAATTAACTATAAAGATAAAAATCCAGGTCGAATTACTTTTGCATAATATCCACAAATACCTGGAAAGTTAATTAAATCAATTAAATCATAATATTCATTGCTTTCATCATTTATTTTTTCCCACCATTTATATCCTATTGGGATTAGATTAAGTCTCTCATCTGGTTTAACATAATCAATTACTTCAAAAATAACATTATTATAATTAATTTTATCACCTATAATAATATCAAGATAATTTAAAGCGGTAATTGTTATGTTTTCTCCAAATAATCCAAAATTTATAACATAATTATTATTATTTTTATAATAATAAAGAATCTGATTTATTTTATTATATGCATTATCTATTGTAAATGTAATATTACCTTGTTTTTGAAAACTGGGTATATAATCTATATAAAAATTATTATTATAAAATCCCGTACAACCATCAAAATCAGCATAAATTATATCATAATTTTTTTTTACAAAGTTATAAGGATTTACACGATATTCTGATTTAGTTTTTATTCCTAATTTTAAAATATTACATTCATACATATATATTAAATATTTAAAATATAATTTACTAAAATTATATTTATAAAATATTTTCTAATATTTGTTCTTTGAAATGTTGTTTATTTTTAGAATTTAAATAAATATTTGTTATTGTTGCTGGACTAATTTTATTATCTTGTAATTTTTCAACAAATTCAGTATCTAAAACTTCATCATAATAATGACAATACATTTGGCTGATTGTATTTGCAGATGCATTTTTCATCTCTAGTTTTATATCTATTCTTCCAGGTCTTACTAAAGCATGATCTAATTTATTATAATGATTACTAGTAATAATTAAAATACGACCTGGAGTCTCTCTAATACCATCTATTATATTCAATAAATAAGATAATGTAATTTTGTCATTATTTTTATCAAGTATATTTACAACATTAAAATCATCTTTTTTA
>Ga0181398_1000664_pt1 | contig 10306 bp, 10 predicted proteins | sample 21SPOviralmetaG_FD_130127 | JGI IMG/M metagenome (GOLD analysis project Ga0181398, IMG submission 130127) | Marine viral communities from the oligotrophic San Pedro Time Series (SPOT) site, San Pedro Channel, CA, USA - 21 SPOT_SRF_2011-04-29 | ecosystem: Environmental > Aquatic > Marine > Strait...
AATCTCTTTGTAAATTTAAACTGAAACTGTGCGTTGCCCATAAGGTTATCAAAGCTATTAGGTACGCCATTAGCAGTAGTTGTGGAACCTTGCAAAGACATTTGGCTATTTTGTATACCCATTGGATTAGGTGCTGTAAACTCAGCTTGCATCCGTGTAGGAGCATTTGTACGATAATCAATATCTCCACTTAACAGACCTCCCCCAAGACCAGTTTCGTATCCCATTTTTACACCATTTATTTTAGGCTGTATGCTCATACCTTCAGGCATTTGACCGGGTAAGTCAGCTACCATTTGATTACCCTGTTCTGCTAATCCTGTTATGTCATCTACTCTGTCCTGACCTAGAGTAAGTCCCATAGCACCCATAGCACCTTTTTTAGCTTTGTCCTCTGCTAAATCTATCATCTGTTCCATCTTAGCAGTATCATTAGTAGGTATTGATCTTAGAGTATCTCCTATGAAACTAAATAAATCCATTATGCTACTCCTTCGGCTATCGCTTTACCCTCTGCTAGACCACTAGGGCCAAGTGTAGGTTCAGCGGTAGTTGTGGACATTGCCTGAGCAGTCTGCATTAGGTTCATTACATTCTGACCTATCTGTCGTTTCATCATTTCTTTATCTTGTACAGGTGGTTCAGGTTGTACAGGTGCTTGGTTATACGCTTTTACAGGTTGTACATCTACTTCATCTTCCATAGGAAAGATTTGATTAGCTTCTTCCATATAGTCTGCTACAGATGCTGCCCATAACCCGTTTCTACCTGCTAGTAACTTATTTGAATACTGTTGTGCTCCATCGTACATTTTATTAATTTTAGCTTTTGCACCAGCAACTTTACTATTACTCTTGTACAAATCGTCTACATTATCACCTTTAGTAAGTTGTTTATTTATATTTGTCCAGTTCTTTGATCCGGGTGCAAATTGTTTTGTCATGTACATAAAAGACAAAGGCTTTAGAGCACCTTTAGGATCACGGGCTAAGATTCTCCTCATAAATCCCGGTACAATCTCAGCGATAGACAAAGCACCAGAAACAGGGTCTATGTCTAAAGCACCCTTCATAGTTAGAGCTAAGTCATCAAGACCTTTATATGTCTCACCAAACAACTCTTTAAGGTTACTATTTCCATTAGGTTTAAGTTTAGCATTAGCCCAACTATCAGCCCAGTTTTTATATGTAAGTGCTCTGGCAGCATCATTCTTACCAGAAGCAGTGATTAAAGTTCCCCAGTACTCTGTGAACATTAAGTCTTGTGCAAACTTAGCAGAGTCTGGGTCTAGTTGTTTTAAACCTTGTAACATCGACACTGCACCACTTAGATCATCAGTTCCTAAGCGAGTAACAGTTTTACTCATTGCATCTACAAATTCTTGTGCTTGTTTAAAATTAGGTATTGACTGAGCTTTACGACTTGCTTTTGCAAATTGCTCAGGTGTACCGTCTGCAATGTCTCTTAGTACTTTTTTATAATCAGTTAAAGACTGTAACTTAAATATATCGTCAAGAGCTTTTTGACCTGCTTTTTTACTTTTAAATTGTTTTTGTATGGTATTTTCTACGCCTTCAATTTTTTTCAAAGTAGCTTTAGCCACTGATTTAGCTTGATCTGCACCTTGAGCTACTGCCCTAGCTAAGTCAACATTGTTTTCTCTGATGTAGTTTACACCTATTGATCCTATAAGTTCTTCTCTGGACTGTAAACCTTTTAGCATAGCTTCTTCGCTTGCTTTAAACTTAGGGCCAAAAGCTTCATCTACTTTTTGTAACAAAGTTGTAAGTTCTGCACCTTCAGTACCTTTTACAAAATCATCTAAATATTTTTGAGAAGTGGTGCTACGAGCTTTTTCTATTTGATTAAACAACCCGTTCTTTCCTCTGTAGATATTGGCAAATTTAGAAAACTCTGTGTTAGCAAATTTATACTGTTTAAGAGGAGCAGTACCAATGTCTTTCATTCTTCCTAGTTCGTTAACAATAGCACCGGATAATTCAAGATTTTCTGCTTTACCTTGGTTACTGGTTTTACCTACTTTGTAAGCTTGGTTTCTTACAAGTTTATCAAACTCAAATAAATCACCTGCTGTTACCTGCTTAAAACCCGGTTTGTTAGATTCCAAAGGTTTAAAGGTGTCTGTATCCCTGTCAAATTTAACTTTATTTTTTAATCTTGAAGGTAAAGCTTGGTAGACCAAAGCAGGAGATAGCATATCAGAATCTTTAGACAAACGGTTCATAAAATTAGCTGTCCTTGTAGGAGTAATTGTTTTTGCTTTAGCATTTGATATTATAGACGAACCGTAGTACTTTTCACCAGCAAATAATTTCATACCTTGAGTGTACATAGATTGTAGTTTTTTACCAGCAGTATCTTTAAGACCACGTACAGTAACAGCACTTGCGCTAAGTTTACCTAAAGCAGAGTCGTTTATCTTACCCATATTTTTAACAGTGTTGACTAGCAAGTCTCTTTCTTTTTTACTCAAGTTAGCTTTTAACTTACTTGCTATGGTAACAGCGTTATCACCTAATTTTATAGATTGATCCATTATAGCTTTATATTTATCTAAAGCAAAAGTCATTTTCTCTATATATTTATCACCAGCAACTTTAAAACCTTGCCCCTCTAGTTTACTAAAAAACAAAGAAGAGACACCACCTTTTTTGTCACTAGTTAGCGTTTTAAGACTAAGTAAAATTGCGTCATCTTCTCCAAGAGTTTGAGAAAACCTTTGCTGTGCTTGTTTAAATTGATCTAAAGTTACGGTATTTACACCTCTTTCTTTAGCAGGAAGTTCGTCAGCAACTTGTTTAACCCTATCAGCTATGTTTTTTGCAGAACCTTTTACAGCACCACCTAGAGCAAACGGTGCTCCTAGTAAAAGACTACCTACTCCTATAATTGCTCCTTCTGTACCTGCACTTTGAAGAACATCTAAAAACGAATCTTTTTGTGTACCTGTAAAAGCTTGTAAACCTTCTACACCTGCACTACCTGCTCCACCGCCTATACCTGACCTTACTGAACGTGCTAAAAGACCACGTCCTGTTAAAGCTGATAACATACCACTTGCTATACCTGCACCTGCTCTTCCCCCCAGACCTTTGATTGGAGTAGGAAGTGTTACAAGTTCACCTATTACAGCACCTGCACCTATAGCTAACTCTGGTACAATGTCTGCTCCAAAGTCATACCTATCTGTGCTTGTACCGTCTAGTAAGACATTTCTTTCGTCTTTAGGCTCTACACCAATAGCTCTAAGACCTTCGGGTGTTACATAAGGTTGATTACCCCACTCAGTGACACCCCAGTTACCCTTACCAAATCTTTCATTAAACTCTGCTGCTATTTCATCAGGGTTTCCCCTAGCTAAAGCATTATCAAAACGAGCTTCTAAATCTGGTACACCGTCCCTAATATTATACTCACGTTCTATGTCGTACCCTATACCCATTTCTAGCATTTTGTTAGGAAACTTCTGTGCTAGTAAGTTTTCTAACTCACCTTGCTCTAGACCATTAGGTACATTTTGTATTTCAGTACCATCGTCAAATACTACTTTACCCATATTATTTCCTAATCTTGAATATAATTGAAGCTTTGTTTTTTAAACTGAGATGGTAAGGTATAACCAAAGTTTCTTAATACACCTGAAGCATCTTGAGCATCTTTTTCAGCAGAACGTATTTCAGAATCTACTGATTCCATTATAGTACCAATGTTGGTAAAAACACCTGTAGTTGGTAGTAACTTATCTATAAGCTCCTGCTCTTGTTTATTTGTTTCTCTACCAAAAATTCTAGAAGCAATCATCTGTCTTTTTAACTTAGCAAGTAAAAAATCAACATCTTGTCCAGCAGTTTTACCTAAATTAATATTAAAAGCTGATGCTAAGTTTACTATACCGTTTTTAATTGCACCTGCTCCACCTGTAGCTGCACTTTTAGTAAGTATCTGTTTAATTTTATTAGCAGAATCTATTCTACGAGATGCTCCTTGAAATTTACTATATAAATTACTTACTTCAGAAGTTAACTTCCCCTGTTTAGGAGCGTTCTTTCCTTCTATTTCAGCAGCTTTTAACGCTGCTTCTTGTTGTGCTTTAGCTGTTGCTGCTTCATTAGCCTGTAGAGCTAACTCACCTCTGGCTTGTTCTGTGACAAAGTTACCACCAAACTGTGCAGGTTGTCCAAGTGATTGCACACCTCTGTCAAGTACACGATCAAAAATATTTTTTACATTATCAATATTACTGGTAAGTAACCCTGCCTGTGCTCCTTTGTTTATAGCTTCTTCACCAAAGGATGCTGGTCTATTGTAGTCTTGTCCCGGTACACCAGCACCTTGATCAATTAATCCCGGTGTATTCATCATAGCTTGTGCAGCTATCTGTTGAGCTTTATCAGCAAAAGGTACATTTTGTGCAGGTGGTAAAGGTGGAATACGTTTATTTTGGTTTCTAATATCACCAGTAGTAGGTGAAACTATATTACCCTGTCTTTCTACTGCTCTTCGTCTTGCGTCATCCCTAAGTCCTTTAAAAAAGTCTGTAAAGCTTGTGTCATATATTCTTGGAAAAACATCAGCCATTATAATAATCCCCTACTTCCAAATATTCTACTGTATACACCTTGTTTAGCTTTACCTGACATAATATTAGCGTTAGATTGATTTAACAGACCCTCTAAAGAAGCTACGTCTACCCCTCTTTGTACTTGATTGTACGATCTTGGATCAATATTTCTAAAGTTAGAGCGACCAGATTGTACTGTAGGTGCTTTAGTAGCAAATTGTCTAGTTGCTTGTTGTTTTCCAGAAGGGGGTGAAGCTGCAAGCATTTGAGCTTTCTTAGTAGTTTTAGAAATATTATCCTTGTAGTATTTTCTTTTAAAAGATTCTTCCATCTCTGGTGTAAAATCACCACCAGCCATTTCAATATCATTTACATAATCTTCAAGGTCATTTTTGTAATCTTCTGTTTCAAAAATATCAGTTGCTGTGGAGCTTAAACTTTCTGATATAGAATCACCAATTTTTCCAATAGTGTTATCAAATGTAGTTCCCATAATTATCCCCTTAGCAATCCTAGTCCACCAGCAACTTGAGAAGCAACACTAGGAGTAGCAAATGCTTGACCACCTAGACCTTGTGCAGAACTTTGGTAAGCGGTGCTTGTACCAAGACCAGCAAGACTACCTAAGATGTTTGCATAGTTGATTGCTTGTTTTCTAACAGCTTCTTGCTCTTGTTGAGCTAGTCTAGCTGCATCTGCTTGTTGAGCTTGTGTGTACCCTTCTTGAGCTTTACCTATAGATTCCTGTATTTGAAAAGGCAACGCTGAGGTTTGTGCAACACCTTGTGCATAAGCAGGTAAATCACTTAGTGCTTGTGTTTGACGTTGCTCTGCACCTTGTAAAGCCCCAACTAAACCAGAACGTGTAGATTCTTCTCTCTTCTGTCTTTGTAGCTCCTGTAGCTCACCTAGTGCAGTAGAACCCACACCAAATTGTCCAGCATTAATAGCTTGTTCTTGAGCAAGACGTTTGTCACGCTCTGTCATTGCTCTAGCTTGATCTGCTATTGTTCCTATTTGTGCTTGGTACAGTGGGTCAGCTAAAGGGTCTTGTGTAGCAGTTGTAAACCTTTGTTGGTAAGCTTGTTGGAGACTTTGTGGTAAACCCATACCACCTTCAGCAGTGCTTGTACCTATTTGGTTAGCAAGTGTACCAAAGCCCGACAAAGCTTGTTGTGTCTGAGTCGATTGACCGGGTGTAAGAGCACCTGTGTATAGCGCAGGGTCTTCTGTAAACACTGATTCCAACGTAGGTAGATAGTTTTTTATAAACGGTTCTACCTCTGCGTAAGGTTTAACCTCACTAGAACCTGCAACTCTTTGAGAGCTAGGTACTTGTACCACCGTTGGTTTAGATTTAAAGACACTTCCCATAACTACACCTTTTTAAAAATTGTTGTACTCTTAGGGATGTAACCTTGAGATGACATAACTTTTTGCCATCCTTTTCTCCCTATCATTTGAAAATGCTTGTAACCTAAACTTATGTAGTGATCCTCTACTTTAGGTAAAGCATACTTAAAATTAAACTTACCGCTAATTGCCTCAAAATTTATTACATCTGCTTTAGGATACGCGATAACTCCTACAACAAAAGCTCCGACTACATCACCGTCTTTAACAGAAATCCAGAGATCAGAGATGTTATTTAAGACACGCTTGACTATATCTTCTGTGTCTACTAGCTCTCTATCGCCTTTGGCTACAGACTTGTCTATAAAATCCCAACACTCACTTAGGACTAGAAATTTATTCTTGTATTCTCTATTGACTTTTTTATAACTTAACCCACGCTCCGCTGGAATTGAAAAAGTAAATACCTTCTCCTGATCCGGGATTCCATACTGTTCCATCTGCATATCTTATATCACCTTGACTTGGTTTATCTGGTTCTGCGAACACTACATCTAAATGACCATCTTGTACTGAGTCTAAAATACCCTGTATTGCAAACAAATTGTTTGTCAAAACACTGGGTAAATCTTCTGCATCAGCAGTAGGTAACTCAGGAGCAAACCTTAAAAATTCTTTAGCCATTATCTATCCGATACCGCTTCTGATTCTACAGCGTAACCTGACATATTAAACTGATTACCTGTGGTGTTTTCAAACTTCAAAGCTAAGTATCTACCACGTACTCTACAGTCTATTTCACTATCAGTACCTATGGTAAAAGAAACAGGGTCAGAATAAGATACACCTTGGTTAGCTTGTAACTCTGCTCCCACGCTTATGTTAACTGTACCAGTACCTTCTATTCTTGGAAACACTTTGGTAATACTTTTGACTGCACTAGGATTACCTGCGTGTAGTCCTACTCGTTCCATGCGAGAAGTAATAGCAGTACCATCAAATGTAATTCCTGAGTCTGCAAGATAAAGTTTAGTATCATTTGTACCACACATCAATAGTGAGTCGATTGTAGGGTTGTAAGGCTGTTGCGCCCAAGTAAGAGTATCAGCAGCCCAAGTGGTGCTTGTAGCTGTCCATGTGTTAGCTAAATCAGGGTTGACAATACCTCTGGCTATATAGTTAACACCCGGTAGAGCACGTATAGACCATGTGTTATCACGATAGTTCCAGATTAAAGCTTCATCAGGAAAACCGTTTGTAGCGTTTGTTTTAGGATAACATATCCATACTTCATTTCTAACTTTATTATGTACAAGAAAAGTCTTAGAAGCAGACGCAGAATCAATCTGGCTAAATAGATAAGTACGCACCTGATCGTCTATGACACTTTTTAGAGTACTACCGTTGTGCATAACAACATCGTTGGTAGACACAAGGACGTGCTCGTTGTTACTTATTTGTACAACTGCATCTCTGGCGAATAAACCTATGTCTTTAAATCTTTCTCTCAAGGCAAAAGTAAATGTACCACCTGTGAATGTCAGTGAGTAGATACTGTCTTCCTTGTATACCATTAAGTCATTACCTAGAGGTATTGCGTTTAACAAGTGACCTTTAGTACCACCCACAGTTATTTGGCTAGACTCTGATGCTGTGCTTGCAGTTGTCCATGTTGTAGAACCGTTGTTAGAAGCTCCTTCAGGGATAGCATCACTCCAACGTATAGAGTATGGTAGTTCTGTTCCATTGTCAGTTAAGTTCAGAGCTATCAGGTGGTTTCTAAATGGTACGATAACTTGACACCTAAGAGTACTAGGCCAATGAGCTAGGTCAACAAACCTAGAACCACTTTGAAGATAACTTTGAGGTACGTCTATACCATTATTAACAACAAGAACACCGCCAAGAGCATCCCCTTGCCAATTTTTCCCGGTGTCTGCCAAAGTTGTATAGGCTCCACTTGATCTCGTGACATCTGCGTGAGTAGTTCCTGTAATCTTATGTAAAGCAGTTAATCCTCCGTATATCCAAAGGTTAGTAGAAGATTGTCTCCAACTTGTAGTCCAATAGGGAGCAACTGTAGGGTTACCTAAAGCTGCTATATGACCTTCTATACTTCCTGCTTGCTTGTCGTTAAAACGAATATTTTCCACAGACGAAAACATATTAGCTGGCATATCGTAAGGAGATAGGTCAGAGTTAAACGTAAAGCCCGTCTGTAACCCACTTATGTCAAATATTTCTTTAACCACTGCCAGTATCCGTATCTATTGTCCAGATAGTATTGTTAAATTCTTGTAAAGCTATATCTATACCGTCTTCAGTCTGGATGTTACCACCTGATTCTTGTATCAGATTAAACTTTTCTATAACCCAGTTAGTATCAGCCATTATGTACCTTGCATAGTTAATACGGTTCCACTGTACTCGGCCCTGTCTTCTAAGAGCATTACGTCTTGTAGTACTTTAGCGTAAATTCCACCGAACCTTTGAGATTGTTCCGTGTCGTTTAAAAACAAAGCCCCTTCAAAACAACTACCAAACAGATATAAATCAGGGTAGTTTTGTAAAATAATATTACTTGTGTTAGAATCTGATAAAGCAACTAACTTTTGATAATAGTTAATTCCTATTGTATACGCTGCATCAGGTGTAGGTAATAACTTAATAGTGTCACCTACACTTGAGTAAGCTCTTGGGAACCCAGAAGACACACCACCGTACTCTCTAGAAGCAGATTCTAGTGATAAATAGGACAGTGCAAAACTTGCATTAGTGGTATCTCTGGTGATGTTTTTTAACTCTATGATGTCACTAGGAAGGTTGTAAAAAGCTGTACCAGAAGTTGTAGTTGTTTCTGCTCGTACTACACTTGCTCTGATAAGTAAATCTCTGTTTAACTTACCTTCAGTTAAGGTGATAAAGTCAGGTATATTATCTGTCAGATCACTCCTGTTCAGATAATTTGCAATACTTGTCTGTAGCTCAGAGTAAGTGGATAATGCCATTATAGATTACTTTCGTGTGTCCTAAGATAACGCCATTCAGGGTCATTCAGAAGCTTTTTAACTTTAGGCATATGGTCTTTGTTCATCACGTCTACACCTAATTCACGCTTCCACTTTTCTATTATGATTAAAGGTATGCTTGCAACTTTACGCATATCTTTACCGGGAGAACCAAACTGTGCATCCCCGTTAAATTCTTTTTTATTTAGTTTAAGTAAAGGCTCTATGTCTTGACTATTTGTAAGTAAGACTTTATCCTCAGCTTCGTCATATTTAAATTGTGTTTTAATTGGATCGTTCATTTGTACCTCATAAAGTAAAGGCAGGGGATTGCTCCCCCACCTTACACCTATAGTTTACGATAAGTCGTATACTGCACCTAGAGCAGCTTCGTTTTTACAAACGAGTGTGTACTCACAGATGATAGCTCTTTGCTCACCATCAGAAGTACTTGCTACTTCACGTTGCTCAAACGGACGTAGGTAAGCTACACCGTAGAACTCAGGGTCAAGTAACCATACATCCCTAGAACGCTGAAAGCGGTTAGGAACAACAGCCATTTCACCAAAGTCACTGACGTAGATGTCCATACCACCAATGATACGTTGATCAGCAGTGTCCGTAAAGTTAGATACTCCACTTGCACCACCTACACCAACAAAGCTGGAGAAGGTTTGCTTTTGGCTAGGAGCCATCATTAGGTACTTTATGTCTGCACCACTGTCGTAAGCTGTTACAATAGCAGCTTTCAACAGAGCTTCAGTAAATGCACGTTGAGTACCGTCTGTACGTGCAGCAGCACCTGCTCCAGCACCGTTAGCACCGTTACCAGCTTTACTGATGTTTGTGTTAACCCAAGTAGGAAGACTACCTAGTTTACGCACAGTGCCATCACCTGCCATTGGTATTTTAGCAATATTAACACCAACGAGAGCACGTTCCATGTCTCGCTTTAGCTCTTTAGCTCGTTTAGACATTTGGTAAGCTAATTCTTGCTTACGTCCTGCTTTAGAAACAGCATCAAGAGTTCCAGAAATCAAGCTTGTTTTCAAAGAAATCTGACATATGTTTCCAACTCGCGTTGTAGCAGCAGCTTCAGCAGCGGTGAGAGTTGATCCCTCCTCGTTGAAGTTGTCACCAGCAGCAGCAAGTGAGTCAGTTTGCCATTCGTGGTTTACGGCAATCGCGTCTGAGCGACCACCCATAGACATAAATGGAGTTTCAGTTGGAGAAATGTCATAGATAACATTCTCTAAGTCTTCACGTAATCCTACTGAGGAAAACGTGACAGTCACACCTGTTGGTTGTGCCATAGTTCAAGTCCTTTTTGTTAAATTAAATCCATAAACGCATTTGCAGCATC
>Ga0181398_1000666_pt1 | contig 10294 bp, 10 predicted proteins | sample 21SPOviralmetaG_FD_130127 | JGI IMG/M metagenome (GOLD analysis project Ga0181398, IMG submission 130127) | Marine viral communities from the oligotrophic San Pedro Time Series (SPOT) site, San Pedro Channel, CA, USA - 21 SPOT_SRF_2011-04-29 | ecosystem: Environmental > Aquatic > Marine > Strait...
GCAGTTGGAAAAGGGTACTGCTCTAATGATGGAAATGATACTATCAACACTGGATTGTACAAAGTTTCAAATGAAAGAACCTGCCCCGGCAATTGGTCTTCGAAAAAAGAATGGACTAATTCTATATGTTGGATTTGTGGCACTAGAATTAAACAACCGCCAGGGCAATACCAATGCGAACATATTTTCAATCCTGTAGATCAAAATCTTACAAACGAATATATTGCAAAAGCGAATATACCTACAGGTGAACCCATTACTAGCAGCGCCCTCAAGAATGCGCGCGACGCACTAACAACAGCGAAGGCAAGAGAAAAAAAGAAGTGGCAGGGCGCGCTCGACCGCGACGACGAGTGGAAACTATGGTTAAAAGAAAGAATTAAAAATCGGCTATCTCTATTATTTTTTTATTTTTTTGGTCCTTCTCATACGTGTTGTAATCAGAAGAAATCACAAAACCATTTGTTCTCTATTATAAATGGCGAATTCGATCAAGACACCACGAAGATGTGGCTGAAAAGGATTGCAACAGATGCCAGCAACCCGCCGTCTACAGGTCTAATCAAATGCGATGAATTGAATGACCTCAAAACCATAATAAGCTATGAGGGGGGGAAGACCCCTGAGGAAAACGAGGAGCTCTGGGTTAATAGAAGAATTTCACAATTACAAACCGGGCTGGTTAAACAAGTGGGTCCGATTTGGAAATTCCTCGCAGATCGCGATCTCAATGGGCTAATGGCGGTGGCAAATACCTTTAGATCCGCTAATCGCGAAGCTTTCACCGCGCAGGCGGCTGCGCATGCGCAATTGGCGGCGGCGGAAGAGGATGTGGTCCAGCGCGGTGCTTTGGAGCTCAGTAGAATCGGCGACGGTCCCGACAGAGAAGAAAAAATTGCTGGTGATGCTCTCAAAATCTTGAGTCTACCCCCACCAGCAGCAGCAGCAGCAGAAGCAGCAGCAGTAGCAGCAGCTGTCTCCAATTCTGTGTCCGATCTTGAGCGAAAAGCAAGCATGAGGACCAAGCAAGGAGCGATGAATATGGTGGACGGGGCGGCGCGCGCGGAGGCGGAAATGGTGCGGAAGAAAGGGCGAGAAGAAAAGCGCGACAAGGGCGACGACGACGACGAGGGCGGCGCGAGCGCGATGACGGACGAAGCCGACAAGGGCGACGACGACGACGAGGGCGATGGTACCAAAAAAAGATTGCGACAGGGAGGTGGTTTTGGTACCACTAGGAAAAAAAAATTAGTTAAAAGAAAAAAAAAGTCTATAAAACATAAATATTCTGGTAAAAAAAAGAAGGTAACAAAAAAAAAGGATAAAAAAGGTAAAAAAAGGAAATCTAAAGTCCATAAAACATCTCATGTTCGCTAAGTAAATAGTAGAAAACTGCACTTATTTAGCTATAATACAAGCATGCGCGGACCTGGTTAGAATTATAGATTTATTAGCCGTCTATTACTTCTCCTAAAATCTCAGATAAATTTTCTGATTCATTCATATAACATGCGCTTTCTCTAAAATATTTTGAAAATAATAGGTTATAATATTTTTCACATTTATCATTCCTATGTAAAGGTATCAAACTAAATATTAAACTTTGTGTAATGAACTTCAAATTTATAAAATCTTCTGCAGAAAAGTTATCAATAAAAAATTTTTCGAAAATATTAATTATACTTTCTTTATACACATTCTGAATAGTTTTTGATAACAAAATTTCATCATAACCAATTAATGATTGATAAATTTTTGCCCAATCATATAGCCAGTCTCCACATAATGTTAATTTGTCTCCGACTTTTCCTCGCATGTCTATAAATTTTATTTTATTATAGTTATTAATAATGATGTTAGTAAATACTGGATCGCCATGTATTATTTTTTTTATACCTCTGTTGTTTTTTTGGTAATCTACTAACTTCATTAATATTGTTTCATACATGTTTTTACTATCTTTATATAATGAGTAATCATATTCGTTATATCGTTTCTCTAATTTCAAAGCATAGTTATCATATAAATTTATATTATCTTCCATTACTATTTCTGAACTTTGAATCCTTTTTATACTTTTTAATATGTTAATTAATATACTCTCATTCAACATTTCAGATAAGTATAAGTCTGTAACTGTTATGCCATTAATTTTTTCTATTGTAAGACTCAAATCATCACCCATAATGTATAAAGGAAACATGTCTTTTAAAGACGTAGGAATATTTTCATAATAATATTTTTCTCCTTTCAAATCACCAGTTTTTACTATAGTATCCAATAATCCTTTTTTTATTGAATGAAAATCTCTTGGTTCAATCTTATTATTATAATACCCTAATTCTTTTTGCAAGTCATCAAAACAATTTACTGCTAAATCATCAATATAAAAATCTGCATGTGGCTTTCCAAAATATATTTCGTCATATGGAATATTAAATTTATCTAATGTTTCAAATGTTATTAAACCAATATCCGCATTTAATTTACCAATATTTCCATTATGTGTTTGCATTCTTCGTGCAGTATAAATAATTATAATATTTCCAAAACTTTTTAAATATTTCAGAAAGTTGATATTTTTATCAATTGGTTTTACTGATCTATAATCTCCATTTATTGTAGGAAATGTTACAAGTGTGTTATCTAAGTCAAAACAAATTCGCTTATTTTTTATTGTAATTTTATTATTCAAAGAATTTATAACTGGATAATTATTATAGAAAATTTTCACTTGCATTGGTGTACCCAAGCATATAAAATCTGAATTTGATATACTTTTATGTTTAAAGATATGTCTGTCATCAAGCATTTCCTTTATTACCCCACTTGTATAAAACTCTAATTTTTGAGTTTTGTTTTCTTCGATAATTTTTGATGTATATTTTTTTAGCTCGTTTATTGATTTAAAACCATACGCACCAGTACAAGCATTATTTGAAGTTTTTTCCTTTTCTCTTATATCAGTGACTTCATATTTTTCATTCTCATTCACATATGAATAAATTGCTGTTTCATTTAAATCCTCAAACGTAAAAACACAATTTTCACCGTTCCACTTTGAAATAATATCACAATTATAAAAATTATCGCAATCTAAACATATAACAGAATCATCTTTCTCATAACTTAGATTTGTTATTCCTATATTAATTGTTTCTGCTGCTCCTCTAGTACTGCTTTCTAAACAAAAAAACTTGAAATTTATTAATGGATAATGTTTTACTAAATAATCTTCGAATCTATAATGCACATATTCTTTATTATATGGAACAAATATATAATCGATATTATCAGTATTTAAATTATCCAATAAATAAGATATGATAGGCTTTCCGTAAATATTTATTAGTGCCTTTGGTTTTTTATAACCATTTTGTTTGAATCTTTCGCCACTTCCACCTAAAGGTATGATTATTATCATTTAATTTATTTGTTTATTAAAAAAAATACAAAAATATATATATATTATTGTAAATACATATTTCATATCCGATTGTTTATCTATTATGTAGGTAGTTTTTCATATAAAATTAATATATTAATATATTGATATAATTATGTAATCTTATTTTTTGTATTTTATTAAATATTTTAATTTAATATATTTCTACAAGATGAAAAAAAGTATCCTATTTATTATATCCTCTAAGAATCCATCAGGAATATTAATGAAAAATATAACTAATTTGAATAAGTTTTTCGATGATGAGTATGAAAAAAAAATCTGCATAGTTGATAGTTGTAGTACTAATTTTGATCAATACAACGATATAAGTAATAAATATCCATCAATAGATATAAACTTCATAGAAAACAAAAACTGGGAGTATGGTGCATATAAGTATGCGTACAATAAATATCCAAATTATGACATTTATTGTTGTTTACAAGATACAAGCACAGTAATTGAAAATATAGACCTTTCAAAAATTACTGACAATACTGCATTCACATTTCATCATAACAGTGGATTCTATTCTGACCCTAGCTTAAAAAACAAACTTTCGGGCGAATTATTAAAAAATGTAAACTTAGAATATTCAGGCATTATAGATATATCTTTTACTTTAGCAACCCATAATTTATTCATAGTAACTAATTACACAATAAAAGATATATTTGAAACTCTCATAAATCCACCACAAAATAAACGGGGCTCAAAATGTTATGAGCGCTTATTTGGGTTATATTTTATTATTAAAAATTATGAAACAATAAACATTTCTAAAAAAATACATAAAATTAATGGAAAGCGGAAATAGTGTTATACTATACTATATCCTAAAATTTTTGGTAAACATTATACTATAAGAACAATATAAATGAAACGGGTGGCATTTTGTCTTCTAGGTGCAATATCGAAGGATAATAAGATCGAGGCAGGAGCGTTTGTTAAAGAAAATTCCCTTTATTCAAGTGAGGAATATATAGATTATGTCAAGTGTAGAAATTCTATATTCAAAAATATAGTCTTGCCGAATCCAAATTATCAGATAGATTTTTTTTGTCATGGTTGGAATTATGATTTGGAAGATGAAATAAATCACATATATAATCCGAAATCTATTTTGATGGAAGATAATGCTAAATATGCAGATGAAATTAAAAAAAGATGCCAGCAAGATAATGATTTTGGTGGAATCTCACAATCTTTGTCAATTCGAAAATCACTTATTCTTAAAGAAGAATACGAAGAAAAAAATAATTTTAAATATGACTTGGTTATTTTGTATAGATACGATGTTTTACTTTGGAAACATATAATACTTGATACTTACGATTTGAATGACACAAAAATATATGCTAACGGACGTAAAACAAACGATTTTCATTTTATTATGAAAAACTCTAACTCTACTATATTAAAAGAATTATTTGATTCACCTTTGAAAGGAAACAATCAGCGTGCACACCATTGGATTCCAAACTATATAGAAAACTTTTGTCACAAAAAGGTAGTTGCAGACACTATCATTCCAGGCAAACATCAAGAAGTAATTAGAAAGATAAAAAAATTTTCTATTAATAAAGGACATTTGTTACAAAAAGATTATGATAACATATAAAATCATTTTTTTAAAAAAATATATATAAGAAATGTCAGAAATGTATAATAGTTTTTGTAATGAAAACAAAACTATAGTGATTATTTTTTCTGGTAAATGTAAACACAAATGGAATCCAAAATTTGATTATTTTAGCAGTTTTTACAATAATATTATTAAACCTTTACATAGTTTTAATATTTTAATATTTGTAGGCTGTTATAAACATGAAATACAAGAGTGGGAAGAAGAATTAAATGAAAATATACGAAAAATGAATATCGAAAATAAACACAATATAAAGGTCGTTTATGCTACAAACATACCACTCGAGACAGATCTTTGTTTAGAAAATAATATTTTTACATTATGTAAACATAGAGATAAGAATAAGTATAAATATCAATATGGTAAATTATATTATACATTTGAATTTTGTAAAAATTATTGTACAAATAATAACATTGAAATAGATTATATTATTAAATCTAGGTTCGATTTAATTTATAAAGAAGATAATTTGTTTAAATTAGAGTGGCTATCTATTTGTTCCGACGAGTATATATGTATTTCTTCTACAGAATTTCACTGCTCTGACAGATGGCCAGATAGATGCCCATGCGCCTGGCCTAAAATGGTATGTGATCAATTTATTTTTGGAAATTTGTATACTATGACTTTGCATTGTAGTTTATACAAGTCAAAGATGTATGAAAGTAACTATAACAAAGGTATTGAAAGTATTGTTGCTTCTTATTTAATATTTAATAAAATTAATGTTGCTGCAATAGAATTTCAGTCTTCTCAACCTGGTGGAAAATATGTATTAGGTAAATCAAACAAATGGTTAGAAACTAAAAGTGATTACGTTAAATATTTGAAATATTAAGTCCATTCAAAAATAACCTAAAAACAATTGCTTCAATTGTAAACTATATATGTCTTTTCGCGACGAAAAAAATATAACAGTTTATGCAGATGAAATTGATAAAAAATTGGCGCAAATATGCTTTAAATTAGAACAACTTATACAACAAATAAACAAATGTGACACTAAAGATGATATAAAGGCAAAAAAACTATGCGATTCGAAGCACGCTATAGCTGATGACCTTGGTACATTAAACCCCAGAGTAATGGATGCCAAACAAACCTTAAGATATCTTTTATCAGATTTAAATGTTATGATCGAAAAACACGAATTAAAGGAGTGATATATTGCATATATTACTTTATCCATATCTTACATATTTTATTTACACTTATTTTGCTCTTAGATTATTAACATGAAACCCAAGCGCGCGCCGAAGGCGCGCTAAGCAACGCGAAGCGTTGCATCCGGTTTTTGTCACTAACCTTATCTATTTATTTCATTAATAGTGACAAAAACTAATAAAAATAAAATATGTCAAGCCAGCCCCCTTTTTCACTTTTTTCACTTTTTTTTACTCATTTTGAAATCGATTTCTTGGTTTTGGACATTTTAAAATGTCCATTTTTGAGAAATCCACTTTCTTTTTGCAAAAAAAAAACAAAAAAAGTAGATCACACCATTATGTAGGGACTTTATAAAATAGATAAATCTTGTTTGTTACCATAATTTTTTTTTTCTCTTTATTTTCAATTAAAATTAAATAAAGATAAAAAACGTTAAATATTTACCATGGTTTACGCCAAAAACGCATATAAATATACATGTGAAAATTGTTACTTTTATAGTAATAATAAAACAGATTACACTCGTCACATTAACACCAAAAAACATAAAACGCTAAATATTGTTTACACAAATAACGAAAAAAAGACACAGAATATATTTTTTTGCGAATGTGGTAAAAAATATACCTACAAACAAAGTCTGTATGTTCATAAACAGAAATGCGTGTACATTAAAAAATGTGACTCCGAAATGACTCCAAAAAACTCCGAATTGACTCCACAAAATTCGCCATATACTTGTGAATTTTGTGGTGATACATTATCAAAGAATAGCAACCTTCGTAGACATTATACTAGATGTAAAGTTAAAAAAGAAATAGAGATACTTAAAAAAGAAAAGCTAGATTTACAAAATTTAGTTATAGACACATTACAAAGTCAAATTGCTAAGAAAGATGAACAGCTCGATAAAAAAGATGAACATATTAATGAACTTATACCAAAAGTCGGCAATGGAAATGTTACTTTTAATATTAACCATTTCTTGAATGAACAATGCAAAGATGCCATGAGTTTAGAATCATTCGTTGCCGGTATTAAAATCAGCCTTGATCAACTTTTACTTACAAAAAACGAAGGTATCACATCTGGTATTACAAACTTAATCACAGAAAATATGAATAAACTTCCACTTCATGAAAGACCAATCCATTGTAGTGACAAAAAACGAGAGATCTTATATATTAAAAATGAAACATGGAAAAAAGATACCAGTAAAAAAGATACTAACAATATGATTAATAAACTATGTAATAAACAACTTAAATCTGTTAATCAATTAGTCGATGATGATGATGAAGAGTATGTTGAAATTATTGGTAAATGTGTATTAAATGTCGATCAGAAAAAAGTAATGAAAAATATATGTGATAATGTATTCGTTAAAGATCCATAATTTTAACTAATAATATCTTTATTACCATGAGCTTAATCTTTATTATCTAGAATTTGTTTTATAAATATCTTATCCTCTACGTTTAGATTTATGGATTTATCTACTTTTTTATAATAGTGTTTACATGTTATTATAAAATTATGATATAGTGCTAGTCTTCTACAACATCTCCTAAATATTCTTCTTTTTCTTAATATTACAGAAGCACAATACTCTTCATTTATATAGTGTGTCCTATCTATAGTTCGAAAAAAACAGTTTTGGACGTTATCGTTCAGTCTTTTTATTTCTATCAGCACATTTTCATAATTTATAAATTTAAAGATATGATCAACTAAATCATCATACAAATACTTGTGCATATATTTATATCGCTATCATGTTTTTAGGTAATGTTTATTTGTTCTTGCTGCTAAATCCTCATCTTTTACGTCTTTGTCTATTCTTAATGGTATTCGTCGGCATACCCGCTTTGCGTACTTTTACTCTTGTTCTAGGAAATGGTTTATGTATTTTTAAATTAGGTCTATCCATTCTTTTTGGTGAAGGTGGGTGTAAAGGATAATTATTAAAGTTTGAATCTTTATATTCATTTTCAAAGTAATTTTCAATTGCTACTCTCATACATTCATCGCATTTTTTACATGAAAAGCACCCAGCCTTATTATGTTTTGATCGTTTCGATCTTTTTAATTTTTTTGATGATATGGTGGATCTTCGAGATTTATTGGTTTGAGTTGGCATCAGACTTCGTGATGATACATTAACCTTATGTCTTTTGGTTAAACTCATATATATATATCGTATAATTTAATTTCTAAAAATTTGTGTATAATAAGTTTGTCCGGCACCCTTCATAAATTTCGGGTGATCTTTTTGTTTTTTTGTCACAATGATTAAAGTTGAATTTAGATAACAATGAATTATCGCTAGTATTATGTATATCTTCCTACGAATCCCCAATTACCCATTCATTGGAGTTATAAAAACCCTGATCATACAAATGCCGTTTGTTTTCATCACACAGAACTGCTTTGGCTTCAGATATCCTGCGAAAAATCTGTCCGGCATCGTCTGAACTGTCTTTGTCTGGGTGATACTTTCGCGAAAGTTTGAAGAACTTGCGACGAATTGATGCGGTGTCGTCGCGCTCGTCAGAAAACAGGATGTAATAATAATGGAACTGTCATGTAATAAATATGAATATGATAACTGTATTTCAGTAAATATATAATCACATACCTTGGCCTCTCCACCCATTCCAGGCGAAGCCTCTTTTGGCAGCAAATGTCTTTCATTATCCATCGTAATAGTCAAAGGTGCGATCGGTTTGTCATTCTCATCCAAAGTCATGTAAACACGGACATTGGAATTTCCGATATAAGCCCAAATCGGAAAATGTTTCTTTTGCAGAATAGGATAGATACGATGACTTTCAGCATGTTGGACATTTTTCGGACAATCTTTCACTGTATACAATAGATGTCAATTTAATCATTCTTTTCTTGTACGATAACTCACATGACTCGTATATGTTGGTCATATCTCCATGCTCATCAAATACATAAACTTTCACTTTGGGTCGACCGCGGTTAGCTGTATCAAACAGTAGTGTAAAACATGAATAATAATGACAAGTGCAAACACATACGAGTTGGAAGAATTTCTTCATCCGTCGACGCACCAGAACCAGCAGGAGCCGCGGAAGCCGATGCCTGTGCCGATGCCTGTGCCGATGCCGATGCGGAAGCCGATGCCGGAGTCGCCGCCGGAGCCGGAGCCGATGCCTGAGCCGATGCCTGAGCCGGAGCTGGAGCCGATGCCTGAGCCGGAGCTGGAGCCGATGCCTGAGCCGATGCCGGAGCCGATGCCTGAGCCGGAGCTGGAGCCGATGCCTGAGCCGATGCCGGAGCCGCAGAATATGAACCTGTGCTCATATTGTTAGTTAATAAATATGCAGTTCTTCACAAAAATATCACCCATGAATTGCACATCGTTTTCGCTATTCTCGTCATCATCGTGAACATATTGTACATGGGTACCTAATGAAAAAATCGGTAAAATTGAGAATAATATATAATCTGATTTCAAAATCCACTCACCGTAAAGAGGCTCATCGCTATGCTCATCATCATCGCGACGCTCCGAGGCGGCGGTCGAATCGCTCACACCTGAGTTCGCACGCGCGCGAGAGTATAGCGACGTATATGTGAGAGGGTTATACACCGGTCCGACATCTTTCTCCGATGGTCTCCCTCCCCGCGGGGTCTCTGTCACCGCGGACTCTTGGCAATAGCTTCGGAGAGTATAACCTGGCAGATCATCATCGAGACGCTCCGCGGCAGCAGCAGCAGCTGAGTGAGCGCTTGCGCCTGAGTTCGCGCGCGCGCGAGTATAGAGACGTATATGAGAGGGTTATACACCAGTCCGACATCTTTCTCCGATGGTCTCTCTCCCCGCGGAGTCTCTGTCACCGCGGAGTCTCGGCAATAGCTTCGGAGAGAGTATAACCTGGCAGATCATCATCGCGACGCTCCGCGGCAGCAGCAGCAGCTGAGTGAGCGCTTGCGCCTGAGTTCGCGCGCGCGCGAGTATAGAGACGTATATGAGAGGGTTATACACCAGTCCGACA
>Ga0181398_1000668_pt1 | contig 10282 bp, 25 predicted proteins | sample 21SPOviralmetaG_FD_130127 | JGI IMG/M metagenome (GOLD analysis project Ga0181398, IMG submission 130127) | Marine viral communities from the oligotrophic San Pedro Time Series (SPOT) site, San Pedro Channel, CA, USA - 21 SPOT_SRF_2011-04-29 | ecosystem: Environmental > Aquatic > Marine > Strait...
CGACCAATACATAAAGGAGACTTATGTCTAACATACTCTGCATATCAGATTTGCATGAGCCATTTAGCCATAGAGATAGCTACCATTTTTTAAAAGCGATCAGTAAAAAGTATAAATTTTCAAGAGTCGTTAATCTTGGAGACGAAGTTGATTACTCAGCTCTGTCCTTTCACGATAGCGATCCGGATCTACCAAGTGCCACTAAAGAATTAGAGTTAGCACAATACAAAATTAAAAAATTAGAAAAGCTATTCCCTAAAATGGATTTATTGCATAGCAATCATGGTTCACTTGTTTACAGAAAAAGAAAACATCATGGTTTTCCTAAACAAGCCATAAAAGCCTATGCAGAAATTTTAGGTGTAGATCATACAAATTGGAAATGGCACGACAGATTAATTATTAGCGACAAGTATGGTGAGTATTATTTTTGCCATAACATGAATAAAGATCCTGTAAAGTCATCTATGTCTATAGGATATAATTTTATTCAGTCACATTATCATACAGATTTTAAATTAGGGTACTGGAATTCCCCTGAGAAACTTAGGTGGGGAATGACTATTGGCTGTTTGATAGACAAACATTCTTTAGCTTTTGCCTATTCAAGAGTAAACATTCGCAGACCTACTCTTGGTTGTGCAGTAATACTTAATGGTGTTCCACAACTAATACCAATGACACTAGAAGATAATGGAAGATGGAATGGAAAAATCTGAAGATAAAATAAATCCTGGATATTATATAGGTACAAAAATCCAAGTATCAGACTTTATCCAAGAATTTAAATTAGATTATTTTCAAGGCAACATTGTGAAATATGTCGTAAGGCATAAACAAAAGAATGGTCTTGAAGATTTAGAAAAAGCTAAATGGTATTTGGAGAAACTAATAGAATGTACGAAGAAGTAAAAGACAAGATTAAGAAAAGTGAAGGCTATTCTGCAACTGGGTACTTTTTAAATTACAAAGGTGCTGATGGTCAAGATATACAAGAAGATTTTATGACTATCGGATATGGCCATAAGTGTGTAGATGGTGATCCTTATGAACCAAGAATAGAATATTCAAAAGAAGTATTAGAACAACAATTTGAAAAAGATTTCCTTGTCTATCTTCATGCAGCAGAACGATATATCGGTGATTGTGAAGTACCAGAAGTTATCAAGGATTGTGTTATAGAGATTGCTTACAATATTGGTGAGCCTAAATTATTCCAATTTGTCAATATGCGTCAAGCTATGCAAGATGGTCAATGGAAGTTAATGGCAGCAGAGTTAAAAAATTCCAAGCTGTATAGAACTCTCACCTCAAGATATGAACCAATGGTTAAACTAATAGAGGAGGCCTAGTATGTGGACTATGTTATTAAAACCCCTAATGGGTGTAGCTACAAATGCTATTTCTGGCTATGTAGAAACAAAAAAAATTAAAGGTGAAACAAAAATAGCTGAAATAAAAGCTGAGAAAAAAAGATTAGAAGATATAGCTACTGGCAAAATTAAATGGGAACAAAGTGCAGTAGAACAAATGAAAGGCAGCTGGAAAGACGAATTTGTACTTCTTGCCCTAATGATACCAGCAATTTGTGTATTTATTGGGCCATTGCGCCCACACATTAAAGAGGGTTTTGAGGTTCTAGCAACTCTCCCTGAATACTACACACATTTATTATATCTCGCTTGTAGTGTCAGTCTAGGTGTAAGAGTTGCGCCAGGTATCAAAGGTCTATTAAAAAAATGAGTACCCTTAAAGAAGTAGAAGCATTATTGCGCAAGTCAAAAAAAGAAAACAGAGAACTTAAAAAAGACAATGATGAAAAAGACTTACATATAAAGTTCCTTAATGAACGATTAGATAATTGGGCTGATAAGAATGCACAACTTAGAGAAGAGAAACTCAAGATTACAGTAGATGATGTCATAGCTTTCCAAAAAGCAAAATCAGAGTATGCCTCATCACAAGATCAATCCTTTGTAGATCAACTAGAAAAGCAAGAACAAGCAGTAGTTGATAGTAAAATGTAATGGTAGCAAAAAAATTTCAAAATCCTAAAGGTGGTTTAAATGCTGCCGGTAGAAAAAAGTTTGGATTAAAAGCACCTGTAAGTTCTGGTGATAATCCTAGAAGAGCAAGTTTCTTAGCTAGAATGGGCAACATGAAAGGGCCAGAATATAAAGATGGTAAACCTACCAGGTTGTTACTTAGTCTTAGAAAATGGGGTGCATCATCAAAAGCAGATGCAAAGAAGAAATCAAAATCAATATCTAAAAGGAATAAATCAAAATAAAGAAAGGAAAGTAATATGAAATATGGATATGGGAAGAAGATGAAAGTAACTAAGACTAAAAAGAAAACTAAAAAAACTAAAGCAAAAAAATCTAAGAGGTACTAATGCCATTTTCAAAATACTCACCAAAACAAAAGAAGTTAGCAGCAATAGCTGGTAATAAAAAGAAAATAGAAGCTGTTGATTTTAAGAAACTAAAGAAAAAGAAAAAGAAAAAATAATGGCAACTAAATCAATCAAAGCTCCTAAAGGATTTCATTTCATGAAGTCAGGTCAAACATACAAATTAATGAAGCATGATGGTGTATTTAAACCTCATAAAGGTGCATCACTATCAGCTAAGTTCACAGTACAAACAAAACACAAAGGATAAATTATGCCAAAAAAAATACCTAAAGGATTTCATAAAACTAAAGATGGTAGAATCGTCAAAAAGGGCCTTTATTTCAACATGAATGAGAGAAAAAAAAATAAAACTAGCCGAAAAGGAAAAGGCACAGTAGCAACCAAAGCATTAAAACAGGCAGCAAAAACAGCTAAGAAGTAAATGCACAAGTTGGTTGTAGTCAAATGGATCGATAGTGGTCTGTGTGACTCAGCATGGGTAGAGGCAAAGTCTTATGAAAAGAAACCTATGCCAATCTGTTATTCTGTAGGTTGGTTATATAAAAAGACCAAAGATAAAATTATATTGTTTTCTAGTTACTCATTAGAGAATGATAAATATGTAGATGGCAATGAAGGAACTCTTCAACTAATTTATAACAAATGTGTGTTAGATATTGAGGAATTAACCCCATAGAAAGACACTAGGGGGTTATTAAACCCCCCTGTAAAGCTATTTAAATGGAAAAAATAGTGGACTTAATTGCTTAAAAATCCAAATATTAAACTTTTTTCTGGGAACATAAGACTTGATAATCCTTCTGTTAAACTCTGGAGTATCTTGGATAATACAAGTGAACATTATGCAGCCTCCTTTATTACCCATTGTTTAATATGAGTAAAAACCAAAACACCATCTTTCTTAATTTTATTATAAGTCTCTTGGTCTAGTATTTTTGTAGAACCATCTACAAGTTTGATATGAAAATATATTTTATTCATAGTCTCTCCTTAAAAAAGGCCAAACAAGGTGTACAGAAATTACACGCTTTTTTATGTTATTTACTGTAAACCTTTGTTTAGCATTACCCAAAAGAACAACATTTTGTCGAATATTGTTAATTATGGTAAGAAAGTACTCTATTGGTAATGATAGGTCAACAACTGTTTTAGGTTGATAATTCAAGGTTTTTTTATTATTTTTTAAATGTGATCGCATTTTACACCTGTTTTATAAACTATTGATAAGATTCTGTTTTCTTTTCTTATCTACTTTTGCATAGTTATAAACCATAGTCTCAGACTTCCATCCACCTACTGCCATAATATCATTAGTAGATGCACCTTTGTTTGAGAGCTCTGAAGCAAAAGTATGTCTTAATGAATGTCTTTTTTTATTTTGATCGACATTAGCAAAACTTAACATTTCTCTCCATCTTGGTATTAATCCATTATTAGTATTCTTTTTTTGTCCTACAAACCTCCAAGAAAATAAATATCCTTCTCTGTTATTAATTCTTTGTAACCAATGCCATAGAGATAATTTTGGTTCATTGTCATTTCTTTGTATAGGTATGTTCCTCCAAGACTGAGTTTTATTTTCAAAAATATTTAATTCATTATTATCCAGGTCAATCATAGAACGACCATTTGGATCTAATCTAACAAAATTCATATCAAGAGCTTCTTGTATTCGAGCACCAGTTCTGTAAAGAAATATTAACAAGAACTTTATTTCGAAGTCAGAGAAGTCCATACATCTTACTATCTCTTCTCTTGTCCACACATATTTATCCTTATCTCTCATAGAAATTTGTGGAAGTTGTTTTACTTTATAAGGCTTACACCAATTATTTTCTGCTGCAAAACTTATTAATCTACTTAAAGGCCTAATAACAGTTGTATTAATAGTGTTATACTTAGAAGATAATACTTTTCTCTCTTCTAATGGTATTGATGTAAATGTTTTGCCTTTATATTTCTTAATAAGATTACCAGTTTCAGTTCCTACTGGATATCTTAGGTGTATTAATTCTTCTTTCTTTTGATTAGTTATGTCCTCTAATAATAAATTACCAATACAATTTGCATTCTTCTCAAAGAAAGGCCTTCTTGCCTCACTAGGGCATTGATCTAAACTATTTAATAATTTTTCAGTAGCCTCTTTAATTGTGATTTTTTTTATGGTTACTCCTGAATTTAACTTATCTTGAAATTTCCATAAAAAATCTTCAGCTTCTTTTTTATTTATTTTACCAGTAGATACACTATTAATTGTGTAAACCTTATCAGGTGTCTTGTAAGTTCCTCTAATATACCAATACTTTGATCTATTATCTTTTCTTTTAGTTATTTTAAGCATAATGCCTTAATCCTCTCTATATCTTCTTTAGTAAACACTTGTTTACTTCCAAAGTATCGATTAAAACATTGTTCTTTTGGGTGTCTTGAAGATAAACTATCTATAGTCCTTTTAAAAGACCTTTCTGATTTAGCCTTAAATTTAGGATATATTTCCTTCATTGTGTACAATTCTTCTATCATAGTAATTTCTCCTGGTTTGTATTTTCTGGTGATTTCCAAAAGATATTGCAGAGTCTAAACTCAGACTCGCCTTTAAATCTAGGTGGAAAAACCTTACTGGTTTGTGTCATTAAAGCTGATTTAAGTTGATCGACATTGAGGAACATTTCCTCATCGTTATCTAATCTTTTCAATATCATGCCACCTTTCTTAATAGCTTTTTCAATTTCATAGTTTTTAATACTTGCTCGATTTTGCCATAATCGACCAATTCTTCTTGTTGGATATTTCATGTTACTAAGTTCCCAAGACGAGCCTCTGCTCTTGCATTTGAATTAGCATCCAACATAAACTCTATTTTTGTTTGGACTCTCTCTAGTTCTGCATATTTATTATCCATATCTTCTTGTGCTTTCTCTAATTCTACTTTTAATGTTATTACAGACTCATCTGTTCGTGCCCTAGCTTTACGATCTTCTATAGACATTTTAAGTTCATTAAATTTAAGTTGTATAAATGTTTGATCGAGTTGATAGTCCACTAATCTTTCTGTTCTATCTCTTTCTCTTTTAGCTGCTCTATACTCTTTTATGGCAGTCATTTTTTCATTAGCAATTATATTGGGATCAAAACTTTCCACGAGCTTTTATTACCTCCTTAACCATGTCTAAAACTGTGCATTTAACTTCTGCATTATATTTAGGATTGTGTTCTGCTTTTTCATGATGTTGTCTGCAAAGAGCAGCAAGATTTTCTATGTAATCTTTTTTATTAGAACCACCCATCCCTCTTGGGGATAGGTGATGAATATCTTGTGCTTGGTTGCCACACATTACGCAACTAACCTCCGATGTGTCTCTTAAATGATAAAATGTTAGATAAACTTTTGTGTGGTCTCGCATTTATAACCTTTATTACTTTGACATCTTTAATTTTAACTAAAGGATATTGATTTCTATCCCACCCATATTTGTTCTCGTCAAACAAATGCTTTTCGATATGTGATATGTTTATTTTTTTCATAGCTACCTCCTAAAATGGAATGTCATCTGGAATTGAGTCACCTAAAGATTTTAAATCATTGTCACTTTGATTTATCTCAGTCATTTTTGGCTTCCAACTATTAACCTGGGCATACCATTTGCCAGACTTACCTTCTTTAACATCAATGTTAATCCAATCATCTTCTTTATTTTGAAGCTGCTTCTTATACCAATTAGTAAAGTCATCTTTCTTAATTGATATGGAACACTTAATAAAATCTCTCTTAGGTTCTTTTGCAAAAAACCCATCAATAAATTCTTTTTCATCAGTCATCTCTAAACTCCTTTGGTTTATTATTTTTCTTAATTTTGTCCTGATCTAACGCATCAAGATCATCTTTCTCGCCGGTACTTAATTGAAACAAAGAACGCATAAATTGTTTTAAGGCGTAACTTTGAGCAGTTCCCATCGCAGTTCCAGAACCGAAAGGAACTATGATGTGTTTAGTAGTAGGAAAATTCCAAGTGTCACCCTCTTTATGAATTAAAATATATTCATAAACTACACTTAGACTCTTACCTGTTTGTGATACCTCACAACTTTTTTCGTGTGGTATAATAATCAACCCAGCTTTTGCGCAAGCTGGTTGGACTTCTTTTAAAAAACCATCAATACTTGTATAAGAATAATTTTGATAATCATTCTTAGCATCTTTGTTTAATGGCTTGTTTAAAGTTGTCATCACATTGTTTATTGCAGTAGCAATATTCTTTGGCATGGCTTCTATTTCCATTTTTTCTTCTCCTTCATAATTTTGTTAAGTGCTTTATCTTGATCGAATGCAGTTCTTAATGTTTTAAAATATTCAAAAGCTAAATCTAATTGGTCTGTGTTAAACTCTTTTGCTTCAAACTCATCAGAGTCTTTTCCAAATCGTGCAACAATAAACTTAGATATTTTATAATCGTATTTTTCTTCAATCATCTGCCTATAAGCAGAGCCCTGAATTAGATAATCAGGATAAATACTCTTACTTGTTTTAAAATCGACTAAGATATATTCGTCATCTTTTTTTACTAATAAATCTGCTGTTCCACCATATTCATATAACTTTGATGTAAATGATTGTTCACAAAAAATGACATCTAAATCTATAGGTTGGAAACTTTCCCACCATAACAAAAATTTACTAAAACATTTATGAACAACATCATTGTCTTTTGGTATTGCATATTCTTTTCCTTCTATAAAAGATTGTGCAAGTTCATGAACATTTGTGCCTATGTCGGCAGCTTTATTTAGTTCTGCATGATATGATTTACCTTCTAGGCCTAATTTATTAGACCAGATTATAAGACCAATACTGTTCTTATATCTTGAAAGAATTGTCGTTACTGATGGTACGACTGTTTGTTTAATTTTATATTTTATATGTGCCATAATTTAAGTATGGCAAACACTCAATTCCTACATTCACAACGGAGGACATATTTTGTTTTTGGAATAATTGACTATGAGAAAATTTAAATTTAGTCAGACGAATATTTGCCATATCAGACAAAATAAATCTTTTTTATGAGATTTGCAACCAAAACCTCAAAAAATGAGGTTATCTTCTAAATTAAAATTCTGCTATTACTACAGTTCCAGAATTATGTGTAATATTATGGGTTGAAGTTATTGGATAAATATTGTGGTAATCTTTAATTTTAACAAGTTCACCATGTAAGGTCATGACTTCACAAGTTTTTCCATCTCTGTGAAAATTTTTTATAAAACCAACGACACCTTGTAGATAAGGTCTATCTGATTTTACAAAACAATAAGTATTTATGGGAGAATTTTTTGAAGTATTATATCTAAGTACATGATTGCCTACAGGATCATATATAATTTTAGCACCTTTTATTTTGGCATATTCATTATGAAATATAACCTTTTGAGCCTCTTCCTCACCTCTAGCTGTGACTTTTCCAGTTGTTTGGTCTAAATAACCAACAACAATATAAGTAGGAATTTCATCGTCTGCAAACTTACCTACAGGCACATTAAGAACTTTAAAATATATTTCCATGTGTTCATGAGATAAAGGTTGTTTTCTGTGGTATTGACGGCTTACTGTAGCTTGATCTAATCCAGTTAATTCAGATAATTCTTTTATAGAACTAATATCTAGCTTATCTAAAATATTTAAAAAAGCCTGGTTAATTTTTTTTCCTGATTTCATGTACTCAAATATTGAGTCATTAAACCAAACTTGACTGTTATTGTCCATTGTAAACCTTCCTTTGCAATCTAATGCGAATATCTACCATTTCAGTTTATTGAAAATAGAGAATAAAAAATTATAATCAACATATAAATTTATTATTTGAGGTTTTAATTGATTTCTGAAGTAAAATTATTATTGTTGATTTTAGATGAGCATAATCATTATGTTCAGATTTGTAAGGAAAACGAAACAACATGGGTAAATTTCGAGGTTCATATATGGAAAAATCTATTGAGAGTCAATGGTTTTAGAGATCCTATGCCAAAATTGTCAAGAATTATTGAAATCTCAAAGAGGCTTAAAAGACTCAGAGAAAAAAATACTGAGGTTTATAAACCACTACCAGATAACAAAGAAATTATCACCAAGCTATATAGAAATACAGCATTCTTGCGATATCAAAAGCAGCAACAACTTGCAGAGATACTTGAGAGATTTAAAAAGAAACCTGTACATAGATTTTACCCCAGGGTTAGCGAGAGATATAAAAATATTAAGAAAAGAAGGGTGGCTTGATGGATGACAAAGTAAGATTGCATTGGATGTCTTTTGTTTTTAACGATTGGCTTTCAGGAACAGCAGAATTAACTAAACAACAAAAAGGTATTTACATTGATTTAATGTCTCATGCTGGGGTTCGCAATGGTGATGGACTTCCTAACAATTTAGATGAGCTCTGTCGTATCATTAATATTTGGGATGTTAGTGCTGAAAAAATGGAAGAATTAAAAACAGATTTACTTACTGTAATATCGAGTAAGTTTAAACTTATAGATAATAGATATCATAATGTAAGACAACTTAATGACTTTAATGAAAAAGTTGAAGTCACACTACACAGAGTTAATGCTGGTAAAAAAGGTGGTCTAGCAAAAGCGAAGCAAACATCTATCAAAGCATCTGAATCTAAATCTTTATCTAAATATGAATCTTTATTTAATAATAATATATGGGAAAAAATAAATGTTCGTAGAGGATCAAAAAAGAAGGCTTATGAAAAATGGTTGTTAGTAAAAGATATAATAGATCCTGAAACGATTGTTAATAAATACGATAATCTTTGTAACGATACTCAAGATATAACTTTTGTACCTCACTTAACAACTTGGTTGACTCAAGAACGATACAATGATGAGGAAATATTTAGTCCAGAAGCATTTAAAAAACGACATGGCATATCAGCTAACTATTTAGAAACAAAAGATGGTTATCATTATTTTAGTAGTAAGGAAGCATGGGGTTGGGTTGATTATTGCTATGACAATGAAGGTAACTCAGTAAAAAATATAAATGGTAAAGAAGAAGAAAAAAAAGCAGCAACGAACTAAAACCAAAGAACTATCTCAAGGCCAAGAGATTGATTATGGAGCTCAAACATTGGTTCGTGAAGATAACAAGATATATAGACTACCAGATATGGCTGAGATGCAAATATCTCACAAACATATCTCTAAAAAGATTAACTCAGTTCACGAAAGCTATTATGCCAGGCATCAATTAGATCCTACTGATGCTAAAAGAAATGCAACCAGATATGTAGCTGGCCAAAAACTAGAGTATTTAGGGATTATTAGTTCTAAGATGAAGAGTCCTACCTTTAATTTTAGTAGATTAGCTGGAATTCCTAATGGTGCAGAGTTCTTTAACATCCTTAAAATAGATTATGAACAAGAGTTTAATCAAGCTATGAAAGCTACAATCCAACATCAATCATTAGTTTGGGATGTCATCATAGATAACAAAGCAGCAACACATAAACGAATGGATCAATATAGAGATGCACTTGATTTATTAATTAGTCATTGGGGAATGTAACAATTCTAAATTCTCATATAAAAACAGATTACGAAAAAAGATACAATACCTGGACTGGTATTATTAGAATGAGAGTCACAGATGCTAAAAAGAGAGCATTAAAAAAAAATTTAGATTTTAATATAGATGTTGAATACTTAATTAAAAAGTTAATCGAAACAAATTATATATGTCCATATTTAGGTGTTAAATTTGAGAAAAGAAATAGCGATTATGTATTATCAATAGATAGAATTGATCCAACAAAAGGATATGTAAAAGGAAATATCGAAATAACATCAAGACTAGCTAAC
>Ga0181398_1000671_pt1 | contig 10266 bp, 9 predicted proteins | sample 21SPOviralmetaG_FD_130127 | JGI IMG/M metagenome (GOLD analysis project Ga0181398, IMG submission 130127) | Marine viral communities from the oligotrophic San Pedro Time Series (SPOT) site, San Pedro Channel, CA, USA - 21 SPOT_SRF_2011-04-29 | ecosystem: Environmental > Aquatic > Marine > Strait...
CCTACACCACCACCAAACACGATTGTCTGTTTAGACAAGAAGAATACCGAAACTGCTTGGGCGGTGGCGGCTTGTCCATCAATATTATTTGGGACTGCTCCTGCACCAGTGTTCAACTGGTTGGTTGCCGAGGTTTCAAGTTGGATACTCCAAACCATGTTAGAAAAGTTCTGACCCGAACCATAAGCATCATACAGTATCGCTTGACCCTCAGAAGTCTGTGGTCTATCGCCAGTTCGCCCAGCATTCAAGAAACGGTTAATAGCACCACCAGACCAGTTATTAAAGGCAATATTAGTCCCATTTACTTTATTGTATCTATCAACTGTTAGACCTTCAAGGTAGTTTCTAACAAACTCTGCATTTACATTGAATACATTGAAAGAAACTGGGTTATTGATATTAACTTTACCTACATCATTATTCTGCTGATTTACGGACTGGAGGCGATACTGAAGAGGCAACATAGCACCATTCTTAGACCACCTAATCTGCTGTATCTCACCAAGAGAACTTAGACGAGAACTGTTAAACAACTGGTTGCCTAAATCTGTCGCTGTAATAGAGTTAATAAGGCAAGTAGTGATTTTGGATAGACCTGGGGTGAGAGATAGAACACTGTTAGAACTGTTAATAGTCTGAAACATAGATGTCCATGAGTTGAACGAGAAACTCTGTGTGGGTGGGGCGTTTGCTACTTCATAAACTGGTGCTGTAAGCACTAGGTCATTGAGTTCATAGTATGCAAGGTTGGCGGCCGCATTAGCACCAAAGACTACATTGGGAGATGCACGGAGTAAAACCTCAATAGTGAGACCCCCAAAAGCGTTTGAAGAAAGGTCAATATCGGTGCCACTGTTCATTATACCAGAGTATAGGGGCATAGAGAAGTGCTGACCACGTCGTCCTTGACCAGCGGGTATCTGACCAACTTGGTTATAGACGTTGTATGTGCATAGACCTGGGCGACTAAGAGCGTTTGTATTGTGCTGAAGACCTTGCTGTGAAAGTTCGGTTTCTATTTCTTTGAAACCTTTTTTACCACTAACAATAGAAGGGCAAAGGCGATAGTATTGGTTAATCCTTTCAAGATTGCTATTGAGTTTTTTAGATGCGATAGTGATATTTTCAATCGCCATATTCACACCACAGAAACCATCAACGTAGTTAAGTTCATTGTTTGCTATCTGGTTATTACCTGGGCCGCCATTGACTTGCCTTGCTGTAAATTGACCAGCAATACGAAGAGATGAACCATCAAGAAGAAGTGGGACTTCACTAGATGAAAGTTCAAATTTTACTAATACTAGACCATTACGTGGTGAGAATAAACCACCACTAGTCTGATTGGTTGGGTGCAACTGTAAAAAGCGTTTTCTAACTCCAGCAAGGTTATTTTCCATTTTATAAATTTAAAAAAGAAAAAAAATTAAAAAGTAGGTCATATTTATAATAATAATTTAATAGAAAACCGATACACCATCCATACCAACTTGGATACTTCGGACATGAACTAAAAAGTTCTTAAGTAGTTTGCCTACATTACTATTTGCATTATAGTTAAGGTAGAGCATACAAGATTTACCAACAAGGTTTTTACTTGAACCAACACCAGCACCCATGGAGCGGCCGACTAACCAAGTCCCTGGTTCTCTTGCTGTAAAGTTATTAGCGATACCGTTATAGTTTGCTGGGTTATTTGTTAAGAACTGAGTATTAGTTATATCAATATTTGCACTACGGAGTGCCTTTTCTATTTCATACCGATGAAATCCACTAATAAAAGAACCTATCCTATATGGTTTCTTTGTTTCATCAACTGGGACTGGGACAACATTAGGGAAGGATTCAACTTGTAAATTTACAACTCTATCTGGTATAAGTTTGTTATCTATCTGATACTGGTAAGAAGTTGCATTAAGGTATTGTCCTTGTATAGCATTAGCACAGAATGCGAAATCAGTATTGACTTGACTTGTTGGGACAGAAAGAATAGATTTTACCCTACTTAAATCTATAGGTATAATATTCGTAGAGTTTGTTTGACCAGCGGGGATAGCATTATCCACAGCAGTCCAAGACATAATATCTAGATTTAATCCACCTTTGCTGATAGCACCCGCCATCTGCTGCATAACTTGTGGAGGAGGCACGACTTTCTGGACAACAAGGCGTGGGTTAAAAATCTGGTATCCATACTGACCTTGACCAGCAAGGGGAGCACCAGTGATAGTTGCTTGATTTACAGTAATACCAGTAGAGGCAACGGCACCACCATCAGTGATTTCAGCGGTGAAGGTAATACAGATTCGTCCAGCATTAGCACCAGCATTTTCGTCCATAACTTTAACAGACCCGATAGTTCTTACAATACCACTACCAGCAACGAAGTCGGCCTGGGCAGTTATACGACCCGCTGCAGCAAAAATACGGACAACTTGCCCTGGTCTAAACCAGCAGTTATAAAGAGAGTTTAGTGGTTCTTCACCTTCAGTGATAGCAACTGCCGAAGATGGGACAAGAGATGCTGCAGCACCTCCACCAATATTACCAAACTCACTACGCTGGTCAAGGAATAACTGCTGTCTAGCAACACCTGCACCCTCACCACCAGCAAGGTCTGCTGCACTGACGTTAAAGAAGTTATCGCCTCTGCTAGAAAATCTGAGGGCTCGTAGATGTTTCTGTAAAATAAATTCTATTTCAAGTGGAACCGCCATAACTGGCATAGCACGAGGTGATGAGAAAACACCACCAAGCAAAGGCAAGGCGATTTTACGTCTAACTGGTTTATAATAGTTATTACTTGCTATTGTTAGACCATTTGCTAATGTTGATGCAGCAACTGGATTAATAGGTTGGTTCTTTGTGTAAAATGGGTTATCACGAGGTAAGAAACTATTAGCACAACCTTCAAGGCGAGTTCTCTTGTTCATTACTCCTTCTGTTTTAGTGGCGTTATAATGGATTTTTGCATAGTCAGCATAGTGCCTTAACTGTTCTATCTGCCGACCACTACTTCTGATATTAAGTTCAGAAATAAGGGACTGACCACCAATATCGGGTTCAAGGCAATACATACCCATTGCAGCATTCTGTGCAGCATTGTTTGTTGGGTGCTGGAGTTCTATTTCACATTCAAGATACGAGTTTGCTAAATCAAGCATACCCATGTTTCTTGTAAGTTCAAAGCGAACAATACCATCTTCTGTAAAGTTGGTGCCGTTCTTAGCAACTACTTTAAAACTATCATAACCGATTTGGACTGCATCTGACTTTGGGCGAAACATATATTATATGTAAAGATTTAAAAAAAAAAAATTAAAACTATATTAAATTAAAATTATAACTGGTGGTAATCACTACTATCAATAACTGGGGCACTATCAAAAGCGGTCTGCATCATGGGCATACCCGCTGGTTGTGTAGGTGGTTTTTGAACTTTAGATGCTTCTACTGCCCCAGCAATAGCGGCCCCTATACCAATTATACCACCTATAATTTCACCAACACCTGGGATAGCATCTGCTATTGCCTCTGTTGCTCCTATAGCACCTTCACCTCCTTCTCCTATACCACTTGTTAATCTAGATAAACCAAATTCATCATCATCTGGTTGTGGAACATCTGGTTTGGTTGATGCTCTTGTAGTTTCTTCTGTAGGGAAATCTTTAGATGCTTGATTTGCAGCATCTTCTGCCTCGGGTTCTTCTGGTATAGTTGGTAATCCACCACTTTTATCTCCACCACTTAAACCAGTTATTTTTGAGGGCATACCATCTGGTAGGGCAGTTGGTCTTGTTATAAAAGGTTCGGGTTCTGCTGGTTCGGGTTCAGTCTGCTGTAGAAGTCTAAATCTATCTTCAAGTGTTTGTGGGGCAGTAGTTGTTGGGACTGAGGGAAATGCAGCAAATGGGTCAGTCGCCTCTACAGATGTGCCTAATGCTGTTGGTTGGGTTGCTATCCTTACTTGTGGTATATCCTCTAAATCTAATGCAGAAGGTTCTGCTCTTCTTGTTAAACCTTCTGCTGAACCTATAGGGTCTTTCAACTGCTGTTCTCTTAATATTCTACCATATTTTTCATTTATATTTGCTAATCTAGTATCAGAACTTTCATTTGTTTCACCAGTTGTTCGAAGGTTTGCACGAAGGTCTTCGGTTTTTGCTAGAGGTTCTGTTTCTGCTTCTGTTGCTGGTTCTGGTCTTGTATTTATATTCGGGCCTTGGGCATCTGGTTGAACTCTAAGTTGAGTCCCTGGTCTTGTATAACTAGTCCCCACTTGTCCTTCTGGTGCTATAAATTCACCTGGGACACGTGCTTCTCCTATTGATGGTGCTGGGGCACCACCCCCTTCATCAAAAGTTGGTAGTGCTTCTCTTTCAGCAGTAAATCTTGCTTGGAGTTCAGATTCTCTTACTGGTTGTGTTCTAAAACTACTTTGTTCATCACTAAAATCTTGTCGGTCGGGCACTCTGCCTACTGGTCTTCTTGGGAGTGCTGGACTATCAAACTGCTGTTGTTCTAATGGTGTTCTGAAAGGTGTTCTCTCTGCTCCAAACTCTACTGGTTCTCCACCTTCAGTGGTTATAGTCCCTTCATTTGGATTGTATTTAAAATTTCTGCTTTCATCTAAATATGGGTTAGACCCGCCAGACTGATTTTCATTTACTACCGCCCTTGCCTTACGCCCAGCCTCGCCAAGTTTCTGGGATATTTTACCACTTATTTTATCCTTAAATGCTTGGGCGGTTTCATCTGGTCTGTTATACGCATTCCAAACAGTTTTACCAGTTTTATAAATTAAAGGCGACCCTTGGTGTATTGCAGCAACTGCCTCACTACCAACAAGTGCCCCTAGTTGCTCTTTGCCCATTCTGTATGCATAATCTGTCCCTTGAGTTATAAGTTTATCGGTATCAAAGTCATTTATCAGTGCTTGTCCTCTACTTGCGATATTCTGAAAATCTTGACTCTGCGATTGTAATTTACTTAAAATATCACTCATATATTATATATGAATTTAAAAATTTATTTTAATAAATTATGTGAAAAAATAAATACTATTATGAAAGAAGTTATGAGATACGATGTTTAATGAAATGGTTAGCACTTAGATGCATCACCCATGTTATCTATATCTTTTATTATATTACCATCATCATCATATCTCCTATATAATAAAACTGGTTCATCAAGGTCGGCACCCCACTTATACATTTTCATTGAACGAAAGTCGCACCATAAAAATCCATACTTCTTGCTTGTTGCTTCTTCATACGCTTTTAAAAAGTTTTCTTCACCACCCATCATAGAATGCATCTCAGTTAAATCTGCTAATTGCTTTGAACTCGGTTGGTAGAAAACACATGTCGCACTTATATTACTTCTACATGTAGGGGGTATAGATTTACACGCTTGTGTTGATAGAACTAACAAGTTTCTTAGATGCCTTACCCTTGATGCCCAGTTATTTACAAAAGTATTTATTCTTAATAAACCTAAAATATCATCTAAAACCAATACACTTGTTTCTCTTTCATCTTTCGGCACCTCCATAATCATATCATGGATACCTTTGACTAAATCTTCACTATATTCACTTGAAACCAAATCAAAATTTTCTACCATTGTTTTTGCAGTCAAGTCATTGTGGGCGGTAGGGGATATAAAATACTGACCACCTGGGAAGCAGTCTTTCATTAGGTTTTCATTAAAAAAAAGATTGACTAAAAAATTCGTCTTGCCACTCGACGGTGGAGCCGCCATCATCAAACAACCTCCACCTTTGTTTAATAGATTTTCTAAAGGTTCTGGTAATTCTTTATTTAATTTATTTAGTTCTTCTTCTCTTCTCACCCCATAAATCTTATAGGATTTCTTACCTTCTTTCTGCTCTTTTATTTTACCAATTTTTTTAGGCATTATATAATAGTATAATAAAATTAAACACCACCAAATCCGAATAATGAATTATATGCATTGTTTTGTCGAGATGGTTGCTTTGGTTGTTGTTGCTGTGGTGGTTGGGGTTGGGCATAATAGTTATTATTTTGAGGGACGTGTTGCGGTGCGTATTGAGGATACTGGTTGGGTGCAGGTATATACTGTCTAGGAGTTGGTTTTTGTTTCTTCTTTGTTTCTATATAACTATCAATAGTTCTGGTCATAAGTTTTACTAATCTCTCTTCGTCCCATGTCGCCTTTGATTGTGCCTCTTGCAAAAGTTTTGCTTTCATTTCTAGCATAGCATCGTCCTCCATTCTTTTTGCTACTTTTGCATCTACTTTCTGTTTTCTTTCAATCCTCTTCTTGGCGGCCTCTAGTGCTTTTGCTTCTTTTAACTCTTTTCTCCTAGCAAGTGATTTTTCTCGTGCCTTTGCTAGTTTTGCCTTCTGTTCATCAGACATAGGTTTTCTTTTCTTTCTACCTTTTGGTTTTTCTTCTTTAACAAAAATATCCTCTTGTTTTATTTTTGATTTTTCTTTTATTTCTTCTTCTTCTTCTTGAATTTCTGCTTGGTCGTCCTTATCAACCATTTCAACTTCTTTATCATCTTCAACATCTGCAATCTCCATTTCAACCTTTTTTTCTTCAACTACAATAGGTAATATATTATCACTCATTTATACAAGTAGCATAGATTTTATTTTTATATTATTTATATTTATGAATAAATTTTATATAATATATAGATAGTATATATGAATAAAGCAATTGAAACCATGTCCAGTTTTCTTTTTGATATAAAGAGGGATATGAAAACCAACGACTATATAGAGTTAATGAACCAACTTAGTGAAATCAATAAATTCAAACCAGTAGAGTTTAAATACACTCATAGGGTAGAGTATGAAATGGTTTCTCAAGTATGCTACATAGACGACGATGAAGCATTTTTAAATATAAAAAAAAATAATTACTACGATAGTTATGAACAATACCAAGAAGATGAAGACGATATAGATGAAGACTATGAAAGAGTAAAGGATATAAAAACAGAAGGTAGATTTTTTTGCAATACAAGTGAAATAATAGGTGAGGACACCCATACTGATTATGAAAAAATGAAACTTATAGGTGAAGCAAAAAAAAATATGAACGATTGCTATGTGAATCCATTTGTTTTTGAAGAACACCAAAGAGAAGTGCAAAAATATTATCAAAGGTATTTAACAGAGTGGGACGATTGGGTAAGGATAGTATGCGATTGTCCTATAAAAATTACTTCTGTTTCGTTTATTAAAGTAAAAGATGAGGTCTAATCGTTTAACTTCGCAACCTTTTTTTTTTTATTACTTCTTAGTGAATACTCTTTGTTTTCAATATCTTTTTTTATCTCATCATTTATTTTATATTGTTGTTTATCCTCAGTTCTTGCTAAAACATTATCAAGGATTTCATATACTCTATCTCCATATATATTCAGATAGTGTTTCGTTTTACGGCAGTCAGTGCAGAAATAACCCCAGTATCCCTCTCGAGGTTTCTTTTCACATAAATAACATAAAGGCATATATCATCTTAGTATATATATATTATTACTATATTTATAAATTTATAATACTACGTTAAATAATAAAATAATAAAAAAAAAAATTAAAAAAACATAAATAAACACGATTTACCTATCTGATATTTGATTTGAAAAATGAAATCCTAAATCTGAAACTAAATGCAAGAAAGGTAAATTGTATTTATTTATTAAATAATAAAAAATTTTTTTATTATTTTATTATTTTAAAAAAGAACATAAAGATTAAATATAGTTATCTATATATAGAATGCCTAGAATAACAAATTACGACCTTAAAATAAAAAACTGCAAACTTAGAATAGAACATTTAAAAGAAAAGAAAGAACTAAGTGTTGGTTTAAAACAACAAGCAGTTGATTTATGCAAAAATAGATTTGATAGACTTATTAAAAAAGAAGAAGAGGATATGGAGAAGTATAAAAAAGCAAATACAATAAATGTTATTTGTTGTGGGACTAGATATACAAACGAAGCAGACTTTGAAAAACATAAAAAAACAAAAAAACACATGAAAAGTATTCATAACTATTGTAAGTGTCCCATGTGTGGTGAAACTTTTATAGGATATAATTTTTTGGATTATAACAAATCATCACTAAAATCAAGAAAAGAAACAAAATATTACAAACATTTACAAATAAATGGTGGTAAATGTTATAAACATTGTATAGATTGTGGTAAAGAGTTTTTTTCTATCAAACAAAGAAAAGCACATAAATGCAAAGGTGAAACTATAACGTTTTGTCCAAAAATCCAAGAAGAAACTGAAAGTGAAGTATCATCAACAGAAACAGAAGAAGAAACAGATACTGAATCAAATGTTGTTATGTCTATGAGTGAATCAAGCGACTATGAAAAAACTGGATATACCAGCAGTGAAACAGAATCTACAAGTGATTTTGAAATAACTTCTGTGAAAGAGCAAATAAAAGAAATGCAAACACCTATTGACTATAGTGTTAATTATATATCAGATGGTGAATATAGAAATTTTAAAGTAAATGGTAATATATACCATCATTTGGTTTCTAAAAATAAGGTGTTTGATAATGAGGATAATTACGTGGGTAAAGTTGAAAATAATTATCTAGTGTTATTATAATGAACTATAAAATAGCAATACCTTCTATTAATAGGTCTAAAATATTGAAAGAAAGAACTATACAGTTATTAAGGGACTATAATATCCCCATGAGCAAAGTTTATGTTTTTATAACAAGGGCAGATGCAAAGGAGTATATGGACGTCTTAGACGACAAGGATATACAGTTGCAAATAGTCCCGATTGGTATTGCCGAGGCTCGTAATACTATAGGCAATTACTTTGCAAAGGACGAGTTTGTTCTCACGTTGGACGACGATATCAGACATATACATGAACTAGATGGTGAAAAGTTGGTCAAACTAGACTGCCTTAAATCCCTAATTGAAAAAGTTTATAATATGCTACTTGAGAGTGGGGGTGGTTGCTGTGGTGTATATCCAGTAAATAACCCATATTTTATGAAACCCTACAGTAGCAACAATCTGAAGTTTTGCATAGGTGCTATGAGGTTTTTTATGAATTGTGATATAGAAGTTTCAAGGACATATAATCTCTTAGAGGACTACGAAATATCTATAAAGTATTTTCAAAGGTATGGTCAGATACACAGACTAAATTATATTGCTATTGACCACGACTGCAACGGCAGATTGAGTGGCGGCCTTTCTTCTATTACAGATAGGAGATATTCAATTAAAAAAGAAGAAGTAAATAAATTTTATAAACAATACTTTCAATACTGTAGTATTAACGATAGAATAGTAAAAAATGGAAAAAAAATAGATATTAGATTTAAAAAATGTCGCAAAAAATCTTTATAGTAATATATAGATGAGTTTAATGGATTTTGTTAGAAAATATTTTTATCAACGCAAAGACAAGGGTTTTACTGGTTATCCACATTTTCGTTTGATTGAGTAGTTGATTCTGGGGCAGTCCATACTTTTTTGAACAACCCCCATTGACCACCATTATGGTAAATAAGTTTATCATTATAGAATCTTACTTTTCTCCGTCCATTATTATTGTTTTCTAAATAACACCAACTTGAACCAGATTTATTTGTTTTGCAATTATTGACCCATCGGTTATATTTTTCTTCTCTCACTAGTATTGTGGGTAGTTCATACTTCAATACTTTTTCTTCTCCATCATCTATAAACATAGTTTTTGTTTTCTTTTTTTTAAATCTAATTTTTGGTTTTTCTTCTTTATCAGTAGAATAAATCTTTTCTTCTTTTTCTACTTTTACTTCTTTATACTTTAGAGCAAAAATATCATAACTAATTAACATATATCTTAAACTAGCAATAGAATCACTTTTATAATAACTTTCTTTTACAGCATCCTTATACCATACTTTTGATTTTTCAAATTTTTTTACATATTCAATTATTTTGGTAATAATTTTTTCTCTGTTATTGTAGTCAGTATCAGTATCCATTATGCTCTTGTTTTGTTTCTGTTTTTGTTTTTTTATAATAATTATGCTCTTCTTATTTTCAAATCAATTTTATTTTATTTAAAATTTTAAAATGAAGTTAAGTTAATCACTTTCATTATCTTCAACTAAAGGAGGGAGTTGCATACCATAACCACTATAATAATACTGAGAAGGCTGGACTGGGGGATAGGTTCTTATTGTTGCGGTTGGCGGACTTGTGTATGCACCAACCATGCCTTC
>Ga0181398_1000675_pt1 | contig 10251 bp, 14 predicted proteins | sample 21SPOviralmetaG_FD_130127 | JGI IMG/M metagenome (GOLD analysis project Ga0181398, IMG submission 130127) | Marine viral communities from the oligotrophic San Pedro Time Series (SPOT) site, San Pedro Channel, CA, USA - 21 SPOT_SRF_2011-04-29 | ecosystem: Environmental > Aquatic > Marine > Strait...
AGGAAGAAAAGCAAAAATCCAGCAAGAAAAAGCAAGTGAGATACCTCCCAGACAGGCGGTTAACCAATCTTTTCAAGTGGGCTTGGAATAATTTATATAAAATTTGATTTAGTGATTTATATTTAGACTTTAATAAAAATATGAATCACTACCTAAATGCTCCACAATATTACTCTATTATTAATTATGAAGATGAACTGGAAAGACCTAATAACCAGATTTTACAACTTTGGAATTCTTTTTATGCTTTTTTCCTGACATAATTGTTCCATCTGGCATAACGTGGGTTTCTTCTTTTTTACCTACCTTCTGCATCTGCATTTGAGCCATTTTTTTCGTAAGCGGTTTATTACTTAGATAATATCTACCATTTGACATTCTTGACCCATCACTTAATCCAACTTTCCAACCCCCTTCAACTTTTATTAATTTATAAGGCATTTATATTAAGATATATTTTTAATTTTTTTTAATTTTTTTTATATTTCTATTATATATAATGTCAGAGCAGATTATAAAAATTCAAAGTGAGCAAGGATTTAGCGAACAGGCAAAACCATCAGAATTTATTCGCAAACTAGTAGATTTTGTTATACCTGGCTCAGGAACTTATGACTTGGGTCGGTCATATATAAATGTAAATGTGCAATTGGAAAATCTTGTTGCTCAGGCTGGTGAAGAACCAACTGGCAATACTGGTGATACCGCTTTATACAATACTGATATTGCTTTTACTGGCGACACGGAGAATCTTCAGATGCCAAATTCTATGTTGGTGAGAAATGCCTCTATGTTTAGTGCAACACGTGGTATGGTCGAGAGCATAAGACGCGTGGATACCTTAAGGGCTTTATTATATACCTTAGAAAATTCAAAAACCAGCCAACAGAATGAATTAGATCATTTAGGCCCAATTGAGATGAATCGAGGTAATGGTAATATGACCTCTTCAATGATTGCGGTTGTTCCAATGAATACAAATGTGGATGGAACTACTGACCAGCAGTTTGTATCTAAATACATTAGCCGTGATATTCAGATTCCATTATCCGATTTATTCGGTGTAGGTTCAGCCTTGTGGAATGGTAGTGTTTATGGTGACACTCGCATCCATTGTGAATTAAACATGAATAATTTAGAAATTCTTTCACTAGCAGGAAGTGAAGAAAATGAAGCAGGACCACAGTATTACAATGGCAAAAATTTCGGCGATTGTGCTATTCAGAACCAGGCAGGTATAGGTTCGACAACTAATTTTGTAGTAACAGATCTTAAATATGGTGAGTTTGGGCAGTTTCTTCCTTTCTATGTCGGTCAGGCTGTGGTGATTAATGCAACTGCAACTTTAGATGGCGCTCCCCCTGGAGCACCAGCCCCTATAACACCATCACACCAGGTTATTACCTCAATAGAATATTCCCCAGGTGATAATACCGCAAATCCTCCAACTGGAGATAGCACAGTGAAAATTACATTTGGTGGGTCGTGGTATACCTCGACAAACGCACTGAATAGCCTTAATACCATTACAATAAGTTCTCTTGGCGAAGATAGTGCAAAGGCTGAAATTAGAGTTAATCGTGCCGAGATAGTCTTAACCCAGGTCCAAGAAGACGGACCAGATAAGATAGATTACCGAACTTACTCCACCGAGATTGTGCAAGGTAATGGTGTAAATCAATATAATAAACAATATATCGTAGAGCCAAATGCCCAGAATTTAATAATTGCTACTGGTAAGCCTAATGATAACAACCCAGTTGGAGAATGGGATAATTACGAAATATCAATTAATAATATCAATCAGACTGGAAACCGTGCAATCGTTTATGCAAACAATTTACACCAGGATAGATTACTTAGGTTTTTTAATAACCGAGGTCAAACTGTTCATTCTATGAGATTAAGTGCAAATAATGTTCTGGAACCAGAATCACAGCAAACACCAATTTTCCCAATTCTTGAAACATGCCCCCTTACCGAAACCAGCAAAATGGTTGATATAGAAATAAACGGAGATGGCATTGAAGAAGTGATATTATACAAGGAGTTGGTTAGAACCATATAAACAAATTATAAAAAAAATTTTATTTTATTTTAAATTTTTTTTATATTTCTATAATATATAATGAGCATAGTTTATCATTCAACTGACCCAGAGAGCACACAAAATTTTTATGGTGAATACAATAATGTTGATTTTGTCATCAGCGTAGGACCAGGACGCAGTTTAGTTCAGAACTCAGTTAGAGTTGTAGGTGATATAAGAATTAACGAGGGCGCTGATACCAGAACAACCGATGGTATTTATTTTGACCATAGAACTGGAATACACTCGGTCGTGGAGAGTATTCAAACCACCTTTGGAGGTCAGGGTGGTGGAGTGAAAGAAAATATTCAGAATTATGCAAGGTGGGTCGGTATGACCAGCATAGCAACAAAATCCATAACCGATATGATGAATGCCGATATGCAGTGCGAATTGCGTGGTCCAAATGATGCTGTATCCAATCAGTATTCTAAAGGAAGTATAACACGTGGAACTACCCCCATTACAACTGATTTAGATTTTTCAATGAAACCGCAGTGTATCTTAAATAGAATGGACGGCGACCATTTACCCCACGAAAAATCAGGAGATATTAGACTTACTCTTAATCTTGCCAGAAACATATCTGCACTTATGGGTTTCAAAGCGGGAACCAATGCTGGATATGAATTAAGGAATCTTAGAGTTACATATAATTCCATAGCCACTGAGGGTGTGTGGTCGCAAACAGCCACCTCTATGCGGTCGGTATATAATGTTAAGACTAGTATTTTAGGAAGTTCTGCTAATATTTCTGCCCAGGTCCCTGCTGTCTGTGATGCGGTTTCATGTTCTTTCCAGCGACAGGATTTTGAAAATGTCAATGTTTATAATAATAATTTATGTTCTCCACTTCCTGGTATTAGACAACTTCAATTCCAGTTTAACAATTCAACCAGCCAATATATAACTTATGAATTAAATGACCAGAATGAGATGTTACACCGTTATTTAGATTCTTTTATCAATACTGGTTACAATCAGGTCTATTTGGATTCATTCCGTAATGGTGCTAGTTTTGGAATTGGGTTAGAGTTTAATGGATTTGTTGATTTATCAAATCAAAATTTCGGTGTCCAACTCACTTCAGATGTGACCAACATTAACCCCTACAACTTGTATTTATATTTCCATAGCCTTATCCGTGTCTAAATTAAAATAAAAAAAAATTAAATTTATTTTTAATTTTTTTTATATTTCTATATTATATAAATGTCATTCTATAGTGATTCAAATGTTAAGACACGTTACTTTGACCCAAGCACTTTTGTTCCAGGTGCCAGGGCTTCTTTCGAGTTAGATGGTAATGACCTCGCCTACCTCCCAAATATGCGTATTTTAAATATAGGTTTTACAAATAGCACCTCTAACAATACCCAGTATAATCGCCTCGTGGGTGCTCTTGGTGTGATTCAAAATATAAGGCTTTTAGATGGTAAGCAAGAACTATCCAGTTTAAATCAGGCTTCTTTATACCGTGGTTTTTTAAATTGTAATAAAAGAAATGCTGAAATAATATCAGTGACTGGTTTTCTCGGTCGCAATGAACTTGGCTATGCTCCTGGTAATGATGGTATTACACTTGACCCAGATGCCCAGGGTGCTAATGGCGTTACTCAATTGGGCTCGGAAGGAATCGCAACTCTCGGTTATTTAGACCTGCGTGAGGTTTTCCCAATGTTGGCTTCTGTGTCACACTTACCTACTGCTGTTTTTAAAAATTTGAGAATTGAAATTACATTCATAGGAGATACAAATGGTAAAAATTTAGTTAGCCCAAATAATCAGGGTAGTTCGGTCGGTGCTAGACCAGTCTTAGCGGTTGATGTATTAGAAAATCCTGCTATTGTGAATAAATTAAATAAATCATTACAGAATGCTTCCTGGATGGAGGTTGAGCACGACCGCTTCCGAATACCAGCAACCGCAACAAATGGTGGTGCAGGTGACCAGGATGTTGTCCAGAATACTAATGTTAAATTAAATGGATTCAATAATAAAAGAATTCAAAGACTACTTTTGGTTAAACAAATACCTGACCCAGCCGTTTTCATTCAGGCTAATGCTATAGATGCTTATGGTATTTATGCTTCCCAGAATTTATACAAAGAAACGCTCCAGATTAGGGTGAATGGTCGCAATATTTTCCCACGCGCTGGTTTAGTCGGCGACAACGAACGCCTTGCTAGTTTGACCGACAATTTCGGACCAATGTTATCTTACCCTTCATCTAATAGCCAGGGTGTAGATGCAACTAATCTTGTGACTAGGAACAACGATTTAGCTGGACAACTTGACTATGATGGAGTGTTAATAGGGGATTACATTAATGACCTGCAGATTCAATTAGGGCGGACTGGGACAGAAAGCACTGATACTCGGAAACCAAATACCACAACCTTAGACGTGCATTGCTTTGCTGAGGTTATGAAAACCATGAGATTGACTGCAACTGGATACAATATCAGTTATGTGCAGTAAATTTAAAATATTAGAATAAAAACAAATAATTTTTTTATTATAATATATATATAGAATGTCTGAAATTAAAAAATCCACCATTATAAAACTAAGGCAAGAGGAAGCGGATACCGTAGAAACCAATGGCTCATTTAAGGTTGTGCTAAATGGACCTCCTGTATTACTGGAAGAAGGAGATACCTGTGCTATAAAAACTGCTATTATAGATTCGTCGGTTGAATCTACAATCGTCATAGATGAAGATACAATAGCGGTTCTTGGTATTGGAAAATACATTAGGAATTTTGATGGACCAGGTAAAGCGACCGGTCCTCCTGCCTTACCAGGTGATTTATCTCTTAGAAAATTTACTGACCCTACTTCTTCTAACTTAGTTCAAGCCACAGCCGATGGGGAATTTTATATTTTAGGAGAGGGTGGAACAGCAACAAATGAAGATATTTTGATAGAAAAAATAACCGTATTTCCGCAACATAAAAATGGAATTCATGATATGGGGTTTTTGACCCTATCTTATACCTATACCGATATGAATAATAACACACAAACATGGTCACACTATATGAAGGGTCGTGTGCAACAAAATCATCCAGATGGATTTGATATACCAGTGGGAATTACCAGCCGTAATGGGACTTTTGTCTATAGTGGTGGTGTAACAAATTTTCACGATTATAAAATAGACCATATAAGCGTTACTAAAGGTCCTCCTGGCACAGTTGTAGTAGGTTCAAAGTGGTTGCACCCAGATATTGAATATGCTGAAATAAAGATTTTAGCAGGACGTTATACACCTGGTGAAATCGCAACAATAATTACGGATTCATTAAGTAATCGAGAGAGTGGTGCTGTCAGTAGTGGGGGTCAATTTTTTCCAACTGATGGGACAGTTTTAACTACGTTTTGGCAACATAGACTAAAAGTTGAAGATTATAATCCCTCCCAAGAACAATTTTTAATTCGTGCTAGTGACCCAAATACCCAAGGTGGATTTACAATTCAAAAGGCTATGAAAGTAACTAGCACCGATGATGCCAGTAATAGATATATAGGGACCAATGAAATATCACTTACCTATGATACAAATTTAAAAAAATTAGCCTGGGATATAATGCATTTCCCAATCTATGTAACCGACCCTGGAGCACCTGCTACTGCACAGGCTATACCAGGAATAGTATTTGATGGAGTTGAGGCTCAAGCCAGTTACTCTGGTATTTTCTTTTATTCTATGACTCCTGATAGTTTTTGGAATAAACAATTAGGTTTTCCCAGTATGACGACGCAATGGACAAATCAGACCCAGCCAATGAAAATTGATAATATAGATTACTACCCCTTTTTAACTGATCCACAGGCTGGATTAAATACAACTAGCGTATTTAACGGTTTAGATTTGGCTGTAGAACACACCTTATTATTTTCAACACCGCCTCCTTTGAATGCTGGTCAAGATATACCCCCAGTAGCAACTGGATTAACCTTACCAATTGTTGCCTCAAGAGAATTTGATAAAGCCCCCAATGATGAAGGGTATTATTTGATTGAAATAGGTTTCCAATTACCCCAGAAATTAATAGGTGGGAGTAACGGCTCTATTGGTGCCAGGAATAACAATCGAGTTCAAAGTGTCATGGGTAAGTATTTCACGAGCGGTAACTTCCTCCAAGATACTGGGGCTGGGTCAATTGTCTACCAGCATATGGGGGAGCCGTTAATGGTGTCTGAGTTGGATATCACAATTAGGAGACCTGATGGGTCAATTCCTGACCAGACTGAGATAGGTCCCAACAATTCTATTTTCCTCGAGATTGCCAAGACGTTGTCGGCTGGTCCTCCTGCACCTTAGCCTTCTAAATATTTTGGAGTAATAAACTTATATAAATAAGACCGCTTAACATTTTTATGTTTTTCAAAAAAGCCCTCTTCTATTAATAAAATAAATATTTTTCTAAGTAGATAAGCATCCGTGATTCCAGTATGATAACTAATTATTTTTTTGAATAAGGTGAATTTACAAAATCCATAACTCCATACTCCTCGCCATATTAGGTATTTAACCGTTTCTAATAACAACTTGTCCATAATTAATATAACATTTTTAATCAAATGAAATAATTACACTTTCTCTAATAATTTCTAATCCAGCAGTCTTCCTAGAATATTTTTTTTGTGTTGGATTTTTAAACTTTTTATATAATTTTTTAAACTGGATTTTCTCCTCGTCGGTAAGTTCAACCTCCTCCTTAGTTAGTAATTCTTTGATTGCATTTCTTTGTTTTATATAATATTCATGATGATATTCTTTTTTTGAAACCATTATTAATATATAGACTTTTAATTTTAAATTTGAACGCATAATACTATTTTTTTTTCTATTATATAATAAAATGGAAAAAATAATAAAAGCAATTAAGATTCATAGAAATATAAATGATATGACTCTAAAAAATTATGTCAGAATTTTGGAACGATTTTATAAAGCCATAAATTCATCTTCCGACCAATCTTTCCTAGACAGCAATCCAGCAGTTCTAGAATTAATAAAAAAATACAAAATATCAACACAAACGACACTACTATCCAGTATGATAGTTGCATTAGAGAGTTTCCAAAATGAGTATAAAGTAAATTATCAGGCGTCATTAGATATATATAGAAAATATATGAAAGAGTTAATGATTCAACTCGAAGATGAAAAATATAAATGTAAAAAGAATCCAACCCAGGAGAAAAACTGGACAACCTGGAATCTTCTCCAGAACTGCATTAAGGTGAATAGAAAATCAATAACAAAATTAATAAAACGAAATGATTTAGGGAACCATGAATTAAAATTAGTTCAATTGTGGTTGATAAGTAATTTATATTGTCTATCCGATGAATTGCCCCCACGTAGATTAGATTATAAAGATATAAAAATAATATCCAAAAAAGATTTTGAAAAAGACCATATGCCTGACCAAAACTACCTGATAGTTAAAAGTTCAAATATTAAATATTTATATTTTGCCAATTTTAAAACCGTAAAGCACCATGGTATTATTTCAATCCAAGTTGGAGAAAAATTAAACCGATTATTAAATGAATATTTAAAATGTTTAAAAAATAATAATACCGAACATGATTATTTACTATTTAATAACAAGGGTGAGGCTGTGGGTAGCCAACTTGCTCCTTATATCGGCGAGGCTTTCCAAGCAACAGGTAAGGATATAACCGTGAATTTAATAAGACATATTTATCTATCACAAAATGCAGATAATTGGAACTTGGAAAAAAGACGAGATATAAGTAGATTAATGTCACATAATATTGAAATGCAACTTTGCTATAATAAAAATGACTCGGATTCTGACTCACAGTAGAACCTCCTCAATAGTTAATAAATATATATATACTAATTTATATTTATTAATAATATAGGTAATTGCTCTTGAATTACTCATTTATAAAAATAAAATATAAAAATACTAGATAGTAGAAAAAACCATAATTACTTTTTGAAAGTAATTATTGAAAATGAGTAATGAGCGAGTAATTAGGAAGTTTCACTAGGTTTAGGCTTTTTGATAAACACAACAACACGCCCATACTTCCTCTTTTGGTATGCTCTTTGTTGTATCCGAGCATATTCCTTTGGATGCTCCTGCCTCCATTTTAAAACTATTGCCTGACATTTAGGTTTATTTTTTTTATAATAATTTCTACTTGCAGTTCTATGATACTCTCTATTCTTTTCGATAAACGCTTTATCATTTTTTTTTTTATGATAATATTTTAATGAATTTGCTCTCCTCCTGGCTAATCGGTCTTCTTCATTCAAACACGGACTCCCTCCCATTTTAATATAAATAATATGATTTTAAAAAAAAAGTAATCAAATTTTTTTAATTTGAATCAATATTATCAGGATACCAAACGGTCCTATCAATGGTCATAATACTCGGTTTATTTTTTTCAAATACAACTAGGACCGACATACCATACCAATCCTTAACTTTTAACATTTTCATTTTCGTCAAACCATAATTAGCCTTTTCACACCACTCCATTCTCCTCGCAGTCAAATTTCCAATACCAATCAAATATGAAAAACATTGTGGATTTAATTCAATCGTTTTTTTAAACCAATCATCCAGAATAGAATACGGTGGATTTGAACAAATGACCAAATGCTCTGGATATTTTTTAGGGTCTATTTTTAGAAAATCACTACCTTCCAATATTTCACACCGGTCCTTTGTTTCAGTAGGAAACTGGTCATAATAAACATTAGAATTCGCACATGGGTCCAACCACAAACAATCCAAATATCTTTCTGTTGGAATCAAATCTATATGCATTTTCGCCAAAGCCCTCGGCGTAATAAAAATATCCTTAGCCTCTTTTCTATTCTTAATAAGATGAGATGAAGTAGAAGACATGATATATTGATGAAGATAATTTTAACAGCACAATCAAATTTAAATTCACATCTACGCATTCCACAACACTTTACGAGACCAATAGTTGGCTGAATTTTTATCTAAATATGTTAATTTTCCCTGCTTGTTTTTTATTCCCTTGCTCCTGGCTAAATATGATTTCCGAGCCGGAACACTATAATTATGCTTATAATTTGTATCACCAAAAAAAATAGTTGTAGCCTTACCATTCTTCAAAACATTTACCTGCATTTTTTTTCCTGCCCTCGTTGATTTTTTCGGTTTATATAATTCCATATATATATATATATATTAATTGGTAGATTTAAATATTCATTAATGTCCAACAGTATATTTTTTAGTTGAGATACTGGTATATGTAGGAGATTTTCTAATCAACCTTTGTATGAAATGCATATCACGCACAATTTCCCTTGTTCTACTTCTCATCGAACCATCCATGTTGTATCGAAAAAAATCCATTTCTACAAATTTGCTAATTTTTTCCTGCCTAATAAAATAATCATCCATATATTTCATAATTTCTGGATTTGGTTTAAATAGTTCCAAGTGTTCAGAAAGAAATTCAAGCATTAGTTTTTTTTGTTGTATATATTTATTATACTCATTTTTGTTCCGAAGATGAATTGACATGATTGATTGCTCCTTGATTTGTGCGGAGAGAATGAATCAAATATTTTTTCTACCATTAAAGATTCGGTTCTAGCATATAAAAAAATATACTCCAACATAAATGATTATAAATTAATTGGTAGATTTATTCCCTATCATCATCATCAAATGGATTTCCTCTAAATTCACGGAGACTTATTGAAATTCCCAATTCGTCATAATCATCCCAAAAATATGTGTCATTACCAGGGTCGAAATATGATGTCGGTAAGCACCCACAATAATGTGTAATACACCGCAAATATTGAGTGACCCAAATATGTTCATAAATATCATTCTCTTTATAATCATCATAGTGATGATAGGGATTGGAATCCCTATCATAGTGATGATAGGGATTCCAATAAGGTCTGCCCTTAAGTTCAAAATTTCCATTTTGAATCATTTCCGTGTGAAGAAGTTGAAGTTTAATACCGTGATTTTTTTTTGCTTCGGCCATTTCAAATATCTTCTTTGTCATCGTAAATTCGTTCCAAAGTTCAGGCGTAGAGTTCATGATTGAATGCTCCTTGATTTGTGCGGAGAGAATGAATCAAATTTTTTTTCTACAATGAAGGGGCA
>Ga0181398_1000677_pt1 | contig 10241 bp, 3 predicted proteins | sample 21SPOviralmetaG_FD_130127 | JGI IMG/M metagenome (GOLD analysis project Ga0181398, IMG submission 130127) | Marine viral communities from the oligotrophic San Pedro Time Series (SPOT) site, San Pedro Channel, CA, USA - 21 SPOT_SRF_2011-04-29 | ecosystem: Environmental > Aquatic > Marine > Strait...
CAGCACCGCCATCTCCTGCCCAGAAGATGCCCCAGCCATTATTACTTTGCCAACTTGGTCCAAATATACTTGACCATGCACTGCGATCCGCGTCTAATCTAAACGGCTGGTTAAGATCTCCATTTGAATTGGAAGCGGATGTATATCCACTAAAAAATCCACCTGCAAGATTATGTAAAGCACCATCATTTCTAAGTTCTAGTTTTTCCACAGCTGCATTTGTAGTGTCTCTTACTGCAAATTTCATATCCGATGGTGCATTCGCCCAACTTGGACGGTCAACTTTAATGTATGCAACTTCACTATCTGTTTCTTGGCTCCATCTAATACCTACTGATTGACTATGATCTCCAGTAGTGTGTTGACTTGCTTGTAGTCTGATGGAACCATCTTTAATATGCAATTTATTAGTTGGTGCAAAGTAGTTGCCAGCATTGTCTCCTAATCCTAATTTACCATCGCTAGTAAGATTTAAAGTGTGTTCCCAACCACTACCATTCCAGTTCCAGAATTTATGTCCTCCACTTGAGCCTACTCCACTTGCAACATAGTGTATGTCGCCTTCCCAAGTACCGCCTTGTGTTTCTCCAAACATATTAATACTATTACCACTACTACTGTTGTTAGAGTTGTTAGCAATACGTAAATTAGCATCATTTCTGCCTGTGCTTATGTGAGGAGCACCTGTATATGTGATATCAATATTACCCTGGATTTCTGTATCACGTTGTAATTTAATTTTACTACCAGTTCCGGCTTCCAATACAAGATTTGCTTTACTAGTACCATCAACATAGTGTTCTGCATAAATGTTTGTTAGTGTAGCACCTTGTTGGGCACTTTGTCCAGTACCTCCTGTAGCCCAAAGTATAAGTTCTGATGTAGGAGTTGTACTATTTGTTAAAGTTATTTTTCCAGGAGTTTGTGTACCTACTACAACTACATTGTCACTTAATCTTGCATCTGGCAATGTTCCAGCATTCATATTACTTGCATCTAGGAAATATGTACTATCTAATCCATCTAGTGTGTTAGCATTATCTGCTGTGCCTGAATTATCACTAGTACCGCCTAAAACATCTACATCAATGTTTATATTACCTGATCCATCAAAGCTAGCACTACCAGTTACTTCTCCACTTAGTGTAATCGTTCTGGCTGTGGATAAAGCGTCTGCTGTTGCACTATTACTAATTGTACTTGCATAAGCAATTGCACTTACATGTCCAAATCCGTCAACTGTCATTCCACTTACTACTTGACCTGAAGTTCCTGTTTGAGCACCAGTTAGTGTACTAGTATCTGCGTGACTAATTGTTCTGTTTGCTGTTAGATCTCCACCACCAGTAAGTCCTGTTCCAGCACTTATATCAATGGTTTTATCTGCTTTGTTTCCAATTTGTGTGCTAATTGTAGTAGCAAAATTAGGGTCATCTCCCAGTGCAGCAGCTAACTCATTGAGTGTATCTAATGTTGCTGGTGCTGAGTCTACAATGTTTGCTACCTGTGTGTCTACATATGTTGTAGTTGCTATTCCATCTGTTGTAAGCACGTTGCGTACACGTGCATCAGTATAAAATAAGTTTGTTGCTTCTGCTACATCATCTGTGTCTAAGTTTTGATCAAATTGTAATAATGATGCTACAGTAGTTTCCAAAGACGCAACTTCAGGTCTATTTGCTAAATCTACCCATGCGCTGTCATGTACAAATGCCATTCTACCTGCTTCATGTACATGCATAAGCATACCGTGGTTATTGGCACCGGCAGTTGGTAAATCAGCATGAAATCCTACATGTGTCCAAAAACTATCATCAGCATTTGTAAGAGTAACATCTCCTATTTCTCCGTTAACGCTACTAACACCACCAGCTTGTTGCCATGCACTACCATCCCAGATGTACAAAATATTTGTATCTGTAGCAAATGCCTGGTCACCTGCGTTGTTGCCTGTGAGTGGCAAGTAGGTGCTATCATCATATACAGTAACTTTAGCAATAACCGCACTGCCGTCTTCTACAACTAATTCTGCTGTACCAGCTACTTCACGGATTTTATTTTCAAAACTTGGTGTGTTTTCCACATAAGTTGCCAAATCCTGTGGCACAAATCTGTTTGTAGTGTTGTCATAAACAAGACACATCTGGTTAACAAGACTTGGAATAGGTCTAAGTTCAACAGGAGTTCTGTGTCCTTCCTGTGTATGTTGGAAGTAAATTACATAGTTACCGTTAACATTTGTTTCTAATGCTAAATCTTTAACAGTAATTTCTCCACGCATTGCGCTGTGATTACCGCACTGGTAATAAAGTGTATCTGGTGCATTAGCAGGAACAGTAAATGTAACACTACCTGTATCATTACGTGATCCTGTTACTCCAGTTGTGTATTCACCAAAGTATGTGCCAGCACTAAAGTTTGTTCCGTTGTCTGTTGTTAGATAAAAAGGATGTCCTGTTGCTGTTAAATTAAAAGTGTAAGTACCACCGCGGTACATTGGACCTATATTTGGATTGTCTCCCTTTGCACTTCCACTAAATGTATATGCACCTGCACTGTTGTTTGTTACAGTGTATGCTACACTAGGATTATTTAAAGTAGGTGGAGTAATTGTTGCAGGAACACTAACAGTTATACGTTGTACATCTGTTGCATTTCCTCCATTTATACTTGGATGACTGTCACTAATAGGACCTGCGCTGGTTGCCCAGGACACCAAGTTATCTGTACCGGCTCCGTCTACCCATTTCAAATACAGACTGTGTGTCTGTGTCATACTTCCGTGTATATCGTATGCTGCAAAGTTATTAACTACATAAGTACCTTCTTTGTATAGCGGTACGTTAAGCTCGTTAGAATTAGTAATAGTACGTCTTGCGTAAGGAAGGGTACTTTGTTCCCAAGTCCACTTCCACATTGTTGCTTGACCCATGTCAGGGGCATCAACTTGTATCTCTAGTGTTTCAGGAGCAATTGACAAATTAACCTGTGGTGCTTCTGCTCCGCCAATTGTACTGCCAGTGGGCAGTTCTACTTTTGTTCCTGTACTAGTAATATCAGCATCGCCAATATGTAATGTATTTGATCCTAAATACAAGTCTCTAATTTTAAGAGATGCACTACCAATGTCATATGTATCATTTGTGTCGGGTAAAATGTGGCCGCTTATATTACCAAGTTTTGTCTGTACTCTTGCATCTGTATAATATAAATTTGTAGACCCTTCAGTAATATCATCTGTATTACCACCCAGTGTACCAAGTGTTAGGTATTCTGCTTGACCGTGTAACATAACTTGTATAACATCATTTAAAAACGGTGCTGTTACAAATGTTACATCGCCATTTGCAAAACTATAGTCAGTGGTTTCTTTGAGTAAAACACCGTTCAAATACACAAATGCACTTACATTACTACCTACACCTGTACTAAAAACTGTTGTTGTGTTGTCGCCTGTAAAGTCACGCATTGTGAATGCGGCTTGATCTCCACCTGTAGTACTAATCCATTCTGTACCTGTCCAAATAAACAGTTCAGCATTTGTGCCACTATCGAACCAAAGGTCTCCGCTTTGTGGTGTACCGGGTGCGGCATCACTAAATGTTACTGCGGCTAAATCAGCAAACTCTACAGCATTTTCTAATGTGTTTACTTGTACAACTTTTCCTGCTTGTCCAGTAAAGCTGTTGGGAGTAACATCAGTTAAGCCTAAAAAGTTAGTGGATATTGTTGTAAATGATAAGTTGCCAGCACCGTCTGTTTTAATGACTTGCTCTGCTGTTCCATCTGCTGTTGGAAGCGTAAAGGCACTGTTGATTTGAACAGCACCTGCTAAATTACTGATATGTGCATTCGCAAACTTACTAGTTGCGTGACCTAAATCTTGGTCGTTATGCGTCTGTGGTACCAGACCACTTTTGACTATGAATGGTTTATTATTTGCCACGGTTCATTTTCCCCTATAACAATTGTTATATGTATTTATTAAGAAGCGTTACCTGACATACCACTATGTTGACCATTTGTATTAGCTGTTGTATCGCCAAAGTCTGTAGCATTACCTGGTGTTGCTATAGTTATTTTAACTATAGAATTATCTGGAGTGTTCTGATAACCATTTGCAAAAATACCTGTAGTACCGTCTGTAGTTGCACCTTGTCTTTCTTTGGCTGCAACAAGATCTCCAAAATCACTAGAGTTACCTGGTGTTTGTATAGTTATTTTCATTATAGCATCTGTTGAAGTATATGTAGAATCGAACATTCCACCTGCAAATACACCAATATTATTGTCACTAACAACGCCTGTTGATGGTGCATATGACCCATCGCCATTATGTAAATCACCAAAGTCTATAGCATTTCCAGGAGTAGCCATAGTAATATAATCTATAACATTTGTATAGGCTCCTTGTTGGAGTCCACTTATAAACACCCCTCTGGTATCATCATTAGTAGATCCACCTGAGTGTTTAGCCTGTGTCATATCTCCAAAGTCCACACTATCTCCTGTAGTATCAGCTGTTACATAGTCTATAAAATTATTACCGTTATTATAACTTCCTGACGCTGTGCCCCCTTGGCCGCCTGCCCAAATAACTTTAGTACCATCAGCAACACAATAACTAACACTTGTTCTATTTGCCCTGTTACCAAAACTACTAGCATTACCTAATGTAGCACATGTAAAATACTCTAAACCTGCCGACCAACCTGCAGGATAACTTGATCCTGAAATAGTACCATGGTTAGTTATTCCTCTAGTCTTATTACCACCACTTGTATGAGCTTCAGTCGCTGTAATTAAATCACCAAAATTACTAGCATTGCCAGGAGAAGCTATATTTAAATATTCAATGTTAGTTGATCGAACACTGTTTACACTACCAGCAATTAAAAAGCCTCTGGATCCGCCCCAGGCTAAACTAGAGCTACCACTTTGAGCAGTGAATTCCCATTCACCTATCCAAGCATTAGTATTCTGATATGTTCCTGTAGCATCATTCCATGCATTACCATTTTGATCTACCCCTCCATAACATGTTAGGTAAATTTTATTTTCACTAGGTTCTACATGTATATCATCAATGCCTCCAACAATATTAGTACCACCATCTGATAATTCTTTTTCAGCAACTACTGTTAGTGTACTTAAATCCCAAGCTGAACTCATAGCACATTGTTTTACTTTAGTTCCTGACGCTGTATATGCTGTCAATCCGTCATCGCTAAACCAAAAGACTTTTCCTGAAATAGTTGGATCTGGTGGTCCTGAAGATATTGGACTTGTAAAGTCAACTGAACTAAGATCGTATGCACTTGATGCACTATAGAGATTTGTAGCACAGGTACTTTGTTCTGTTAACGCAATTTTGTTTCCACTGTCTACCCAATGAATATGATGATAATAGTTATATGCCTTTGGGTTACCAGCGGCAAACGTAGCTGAATTTAATGATGCATTAGTACTAGGACTTCCGCCATGACTGTTAGGATCATATGCTGTAGATAAATTCCATTCTTTAATACCCGCTTTTGGTTCCGGATTGTCAAAACTCCACACTAACATTTTAGTACCATCTGCGTTATAGTCAAAAGTAAGAAAATTATTTCCTCCTAATATGTTATTAGGTGTTTGAGATTTTGTAGCATTCTTTGTTGCTGTACTTAAATCCCATGGAGTAGATACGTCCCACCATTCCATATTCTGATACTGATACCACCAGGTAAATGCTGTTCCATCTCCGTTCCATGCTAAATGCATACCATAGTAAGAAATAGGTTTTGCTGTTGTTGGATATGTGTTTAAGTTTGCTACACCTCCACTATAACCTGATCCACTGCTTGCAGGAGTTAAATTTCTAAACACTAGATATTCTGCGTCTGGATTTTGACTTGTATCTTTTTCTTTAGATATTAGCCAGTTACTTGCAACATCAAAAGTAGCACCATAATAATTATTAGCCGCACCTTGTCCTGCTAGCGATTGTGTATCATAATTAGCTACGTGAGTTCCATTAGATAATGTATACTTCATTATTCGACCAGCATTAGCATTACTATTGGCATCTGTATAACCAGAATCTGACGTATAAATGTAATCACCGTCTATTATAAGGTTATATCCAGGATATCCATTTGTTTCAGTTATTTGTTGACTCCACGCTAAACTAAGATCGCTAAAATTCCTAGCTTCAATAAAGGCATTATAATTAGGGCTACCAGTATTTCTAGTAGCATAAACTTTATCATTTGCAATGAATATATTATCAACATCATTATTTTGATTTGGAAATGCATTTTGACTATTCGCAACTGCGGTCCAAGAACTTCCATTATATGACCAAGTTTGAAGTTGGAACATATGACTTCCTGCAAGTTTATTTCCATCTATTGCTACATTGTAACCAAAAAGATATAAATTACCATTACCTGAGCCACTAAATGTATTATCTATAATAGAGCTAGTCCAATTTGCTGGATTAGCATCTGTAATATTAAATACTTCGATTTGACCTACGTTTGTAACTGAACTTATATCACCATGTGGTGCACCGATTGCTAACCAATCATTAGTAACTGCTATTCCATTATTTCCCCAGCTTGTGCCTCCTGCGGCATATGATGGCCCGCTAGCAATAATATTTGTGTCCATTTTTATTGTTCGAACATGAGTCATATCACTTAATCTAATTACACTCACATAAGCATTATTTCCATTACCGTACTGTCCGCCACTTTCATTACCGCTTCCCCAATTACTTTCACCACTTGAATAAGCTATCGGTGCTGTAACAAAAGCATATGTATCATTGATAGCAACACGCTGACCAAAATACATTTTATGATATTTACTGGATGCATAGTTACCATTACCGTCCTTGGAGGCTAATGTAGAATCATTAGGAGCATGACCATCTAAAATACTATTAAATGATGCCATCTCGCTACCATCTGAATTTTTATAAATCCATGCCCAGCCAGGTTGATTTATAGTTCCTATGTTCATTCGTGGATCGCCAACAACTGTATAAGTTCCATTAGTTGCAATGCGACCATCGTCTGCAAAATCTGTACTTAGTCCTCCTGAGTTTGCAGGCAATGCTGGTGTTATTTGTAAATTCTGGCCTCCTCCACTGCTAGGAGTTGTACTGCTATCTGTTATTGTAATAGCAATATTTCCTGAACCATTATCTAATGTCAGTGTTAGAGTTTCATCGCCCTCAGTTGTTGTATCTTCAGCAAGTGTAAATGTTGCTGTTGCAGTGTTGCTGGTAATTGCAAAGTTTCCTGTTAAACTTCCTGCTGTTAAATCATCTGTATCGACACCTGTTACTGTATATGCTATATTAGTAGCATCAGGTACATCAGTTGTTGTAAGTGTAATTACAACACTTGCACCTTCATTAATTGTAGTGTTATCTGCACTCAATGTGTATGTTGGGTTTAAACTTGTATCGCCAATTGTTACTGCTGAACTTGCAAGTCCATTATCAAGTGCAAGTGTAAGTGTTTCACTACCTTCTGTCGTTGCGTCTGCTGATAAAGTAAATGCATTTGTAGCAGTATTATTGTTGACTGTAAAGTTACCAGTCAAACTACCTACACTTAGGTCAGCACTCTGTATACCTGTAATAGTATAAGGAACCGCTGTTCCGTTTGATACTTGTGTTGTTGTAAGTGTAAATGTTACAGCATCACCTTCGTTAATACTTGCACTGCTACTGCCAAGAGCAAATGTTGGTTCTGGTGTAAGTGCATTACGACTAAATTTAAAGTTTGTGTTGTTTGTGCTTGCTGGTGTTGCAAGTAAGCGTACATTATTGCTGTTGACATCTACATCATAACTTGCTAATGGATTAGCACCAGTGTGTATTGTTCCATACTCTGTTGCAAATGCTGATGTGCCGTTATGAACAACCATGAGTTCACTTATATGATATTCACTGCTTACAACATCAATTGCTTGCAACATATATTTTGCTGTACGGTACTCAGTTATACCCCAGTTATCTAATGCTACCTGTGTTGTAGCAGTTGTAGTTATTTCGCCTGTAATTGTTGCTTGTAGTCCTAGTTCTAGCCCACCATTAAAGTTGATGTTGCCAGTACCGTCTATTGTCATTCTTTCTACACCAGCAGTGTAAAATCTTAGTGTATCATCATCAGCACTTTGTTCTGCTTCAATATATGTGTCTTGGTCTACATCTTTGACACCGCCTAGCGATCCCCATGCACCACCATCATATCCTTCAAATGTACTATCGTCTGTATTGTAACGAATCATACCTTGTGCTAAACTACCTGGACGTTCGGCAGTTGTTCCTACCGGTACAACAATTGCACCAGTACTGTCAAAACTAACATTTTGGTCATTGCCAACTGTTACAGCAAGTGAACCACCAGTGTACATTTTTAATGTATCTGCATCGGTTGTTTCTTCTGCTGTTATATAAGTGTCTTGGTCGACATCTATGAGGCCGCCAAGACCACTCCAGTTTGCTCCGTCATACCCTTCAAACTGACTTGTGTCAGTATTGTAGCGCATGTGACCTTGTAACGCTGATGGGCGGTCTGCTGTTCCGCCTACAGGTATTTTAATTGCAGTGTTTCCACTGAATGTTGCATCGCTGAACAATACACTTCCTGGTGTTCCAGAAAATACTTCGCCTGTGTTTGTGGCATCAGGAATATAAGTTAATTGACCTGTGCCATTATCAAATCCAAAAAATCCTACCTTTGCGTTAGCACCATCGTGCCAACGAAATTCTATACCTCTGTCTTTATTATCATCACTTGTAGGTGCAGTGTCGCCTCCAAGTGTAAAAACAGGATCATCAACTGTAATAGTTGTACTATTAACAGTTGTAGTTGTTCCATTTACAATTAAGTTGCCGGGGATTGTTAAGTTGCTTACTGTAAGCCATTGTGCATTGGCTACATCATATTGCAGGAGGTCTCCATTTTCTGCAACATCATTAGCATCTAAAACTAAATCATCAAAATTAAAATTAACATCAAACGTGTTAAAGGCCGGGCCCATATATGCCATTACGATAACTCCAGTACACTGGCGACAGCATCACAGTTAGCACTGCTAGCAGTTGCTTGTAAACTATCATTGGGCTCCAAATTTATAGGTTTATCTACGCTGAGTGTAGTGTTGGGAGGCACTGGCACTGCGTCTAATATTTTCCTACTTGTTCCGCTACTACTGTCTACTAATTCTAATGTTACATTTACGTTTGCACTACCATGTGTATTTGCAAAAAACATTCCATGTATTACACTACTGTTAAGTGCACCACCACATGTATATACTGTGGTTGCGCTTGTTCCTACTGCGGTGTGTGCGTTTTTAAAACTACTCGCCATTCATTTAACTCCCAAGTGCAATCGCGAACGCAATTGCATCTCCTTCACTTATTCCACTACCAGCACTTGCAGTATTATCTGTTCCTGGTATCCATTGGCTACCGTCCCATTTAAGTACTTGTCCTACAGTAGGTGCTGTGTTACTAACATCTGTTAGATCACCAATTGCTGTTGCACCGCCGCCTCCACTTACGAACTCAGTCCAGTTACCTGCGGCGTTAGGCATATCTCCAGTAGATGTGTTTCTTTGTTCTCCACCCAGTAAACTATACTGATAAAATTTATTACCTGTTACACTGCCATATGTGGTTTTAACATAAACAAGCATACCTTCTTGTAAACGTTGTCCTGCAATATCAGTTAACTGATCTCCAGCATCTCCACTTATATAACGTAAACCACCACGTATTTCTGTATCAAGTACAATAGGATGGTCGCCACTAGGGCTCCAAGTACCTGTCCATGCGTTTCTGGTTAAACCATTATAATCTGCCATGTTATGTTATCCTCACATAAGTTTGTCCTGGCTGAAGTGTTATTCCATAGAGTGTATAACTCTCGCCGTTGTAACCACTAGGGGCTGTCGTAGGTTCTAAATTTAATGTACTGCCTGTTGTAACATTTGTATCACTTAACAATGCACTGCTGGGTCCTGTCTGAAATACAGTTGGTTGACCAACAGTAGTCCTAACACCAAACCAAAATGCTCTTGGATTTGCATCAGTGTTGTTGATTGTTGTGTTAATACTATTTGCTTGATTTCCTAGCTCTGTTGCGTCTGCATGAAAATCATTTCCATCAACAATATCAGCGTTTGTGGGCAGTGTTGATGTGTCTGCTGTCCATACATAAAAACTAGGATACGTA